>Ga0307288_10000124_pt1 | contig 27735 bp, 26 predicted proteins | sample ER_DNA_142_FD_194469 | JGI IMG/M metagenome (GOLD analysis project Ga0307288, IMG submission 194469) | Bulk soil microbial communities from the East River watershed near Crested Butte, Colorado, United States - ER_DNA_142 | ecosystem: Environmental > Terrestrial > Soil > Floodplain | place... | reverse complement strand
CAACTCTCCTACCGCGGTGCAGGCGGTCAAGCGGGCGGCTCATCTGGGCGAGGGGCAACCGATCGAGCAGGCCATCGCGATCATGATGGACGCGCATTGGCGCTCGGCGGTCCACCCCGACCGCGTCGAGGGGATTGGCGCCTTCAACGAAGGCCGCGAGCCCTCCTTCAAGGACGCCGACTTCTGAACGGCATCACCCACGCGTCGACCCGTCGCCCCGACAAGGAGACACCAGTAGGGGTCGGGCCGGGGCGCCCTGCCAGCCTCTCGGCTGGTGGGTTTCCCCGGCCCGCCCTCCGAACCGGACATGCGACTTTCACCGCATCCGGCTCTCCACGTGGTTATGCCGCTGGTGCGGGTGATCCTTGCGTCGGTGCGCTTGACCATGGGGTGGGAATCTTGGCGCCCCGGTAGCGGTATCGCTCAATGGCGACTGCTCGTGGCCGGAACATCTCGATCCCCGCGGCGCGGATCTCCCAACCGGGGAGAAAGCGCCGGATCAAGGTGTGCATGCTCAGTCCGACGTGTCGTTTGCGGAGCCAGCCGACGACACGCCAGAAGGCGTGATGGTCGACGTAGCTGAACGTCCGCGAGGACACGCCGTGACGGAAGTAGTTGCACCATCCCCGCAGCACCGGGTTCAACCGGCGCAGCAGGTCAACAAGCGTTCGATGCTTCGCCCTGCGGGTCAGCGTCCGCACCTTGCCGACCACGGAGGCCAACGCCTTCTTGGACGGGTAGGTGTAGATCGCCTTCTTGCCTGCCCGGCTTCGCCAGTCCCGGCGCTGGATGCGCCAGCCGAGGAAGTCGAACCCCTCGTCGATGTGGCAGACCCTCGTCTTCTCCACCGACAGACGCAGTCCCATCGGTGCGAGCACCGCCCCAACCTCGTCCCACAGCGCCTCGGCGTCGACGCGTTGCCCGACGATGAGGACCACGAAGTCGTCCGCGTACCGGACCAGCCTCATGACCGCACCACCGGCGCGTCGGTGCTTGCTGCGCGTCCACTCAGGACCCAGCGCCGCGTACTTGGCGGCGAAGTGTTCGTCCAGGATGGACAGGGCGATGTTGGCTAACAGCGGTGAGAGGATCCCACCTTGGGGTGTTCCGGTGATCGTCTCGCGGTTCAGTCCCTCTTCAGTGAGGATCCCGGCCTTGAGGAACGCCTTGACCAGCCGCACCACCCGCTTGGCCTTGACCCGCAACCGAACCCGGTCCATCAGGGCGGTGTGATCGATCTCGTCGAACGAAGCCGCGACACACTACCCGTCTCGAGGCGTTGCCGGCCTCGGCGCGGGTGACCCGGCGCCGACACCCGTTTGAAGGGCGGACGCTCGCGGTGCTCGGTGGAATGCACCGGCATGGCGTGCTGGAGTTGCTGGTTTTGTTGCCCGATGGGAGCAAGGCGCTGATGCCGGCCGGGTGGACCGACGCGCAGGCGGCTGGCGGCGTGATCGAGGCGGGCACGCTGGGCTCGCTGGTGGATCTGCTGCGTGCGGTGACGGTGGTCGCCGCGTTGCTTCCGGACCCGCTCTCGTCGCGGGTTGAGGCTGGTGGGCAGCCTGATAAGGAGGCCGCCCATGTCCGTGATCGATCAACTGGCTCTGGATCTGCCCGGACTGGCGGTGCGGTCGCCGGACGTGCTGGCAGGGCTGAGCACGCAGGAGCGGGCCGCGGTGCTCGACGCGCTGACCCGGCTGATCGTCAAGACGGTCGCGCCGGAACTGGTCGCCGCGGACGGGGAGGCCGGCGATGAGTGAGTTCGTGAAGATCGTCGCGACCCACCTGCGTCGCGCAGCGGTCGTGTATGTCCGTCAATCCAGCGTGAGCCAGCTCGAACGCAACCGGGAGTCCACCGACCGGCAGTACGGGCTGGTCGACCGCGCGGTCGGGTTGGGTTGGCCCCGGAAGGCGGTGCGGGTGATCGACGCCGACCTCGGCGTGTCCGGCTCTCGGGACACGGTCCGGTCGGGGTTCACCGAGTTGACGAGTCTGGTCGGGCTCGGGCAGGTGGGGATCGTGCTGGCGTTGGAGGTGTCGCGGCTGGCCCGCTCGAACGCCGACTGGTACCGGTTGCTGGACTTGGCCGGGCTGACCGACACGCTGCTGGCCGACGCCGACGGGGTCTACCACCCGGGACTGTTCAACGACCGCCTCACGTTGGGGTTGAAGGGCACGATGGCCGAGGCCGAGCTGCACGTGCTACGCGCCCGCCTGGACGGCGGGATCCGGAACAAGGCCCAACGTGGCGAGCTGCGCCGCGGTCTACCGGTCGGACTGGTCTGGGGTGAGGAGGTCGGTGAGGTCAGGCTGCATCCCGACGAGGCGGTCACCGGCGTGATCGACGCGATCTTCACCCGGTTCGCCGGCTGCGGGTCGGTGCGCGCGACGTGGCTGTGGCTGCGCGGGCAGGGCCTGTCCTTCCCGCTGCAACGTTCCGGCCGACCCGAACTGGAGTGGGTCACGCCGACATACACCGCGGTCCACCATGTGCTGACCAATCCGGCCTACGCTGGCGCGTACGCCTACGGCAAGACCCGTCAGGAGCGGCGCGTGGACGACACCGGCACGGTGCACCAGCGGCGCCGTCGCCTGGCGGCCGGCGACTGGGAAGTGCTCATCCCCGATCATCACGAAGGGTTCATCGACTGGCCCACCTGGCAAGCGAACCAGGCCCGTATCGGCGCGAACACCCGCCCGGTTGCGCACGCCGCCGGTGAGGGCGCGGTCCGGGAGGGCACCGCGCTGCTGCAAGGGATCGCGGTCTGTGGAGACTGCGGCCGCAAGCTCGCCGTCTTCTACCAGGGGCGACGCAAGTCCACGCCGGGTTACTACTGCACGGGCACCGGCCAGCTGGTCGAGGGCCGCGGCGTTCGGCACCTGCGGGTGGGGGGCGTCGGCATCGACGCCGCGGTCACCGACGCGTTCTTGACCGCGCTTGCCCCGGTCGGGTTGCAGGCCTGCCTGGACGCGGCCCAGCAGTTGGAGACCGGCGTGGACGCCGCGCTGGCGCAGTGGCGCCGTGAGGTCGAACGGGCCCGATACGACGCCAGCAAGGCCGAGCGGCGCTACCTGGCCGTCGATCCGGATAACCGGTTAGTGGCGCGGGGTCTGGAAGCCGATTGGGAAAAGGCGCTCCGCGTCCTGGCCGACGCCGAGACCGAGCTCGCCCGGCGGGAAACCGCGCGCCCCAAGACCCTTACCCCTCAAGAGAAGTCCGCGATCCTTGCCTTGGGCGACAACGTCGCCGCGATTTGGGACGCGGCCACGACGACAGAGCGTGACCGCAAGGAGCTATTGCGCACCCTGCTCGACGAGGTGATCATTCGCGTCGACCGTGACGCAAAACGCGCCGACCTCACCGTGCGCTGGCATGGTGGGGCTTTGACCGAACTCACCGTCGCCCTGCCCAGGCAGGCACCGCCGAAGATCCGCACCAGCGAGGACACCGTGGCCCTGGTCCGCCGCCTGGCGGTCCACCATCCTGATCCGGCCATCGCCGGGATCCTCAACCGACAAGGTCGAACCAGCGCCCGCGGAGAGGCGTTCACCGCATCTATCGTCTCTAGCCTGCGCACCCACTGGAAGATCCCTTGCCATCAGTCCGACTGCGCACCGGACGACAGCTCAGCGGTCACCGTCGCCGAAGCCGCACGGGAACTGGGCGTCGTTGCCTCGACCGTGAACCGCTGGGTCAACGACGGCTTCATCCCGGCCGAGCAGACCACCGCCGGCGCGCCCTGGCGGATCCGGCTCACCGACGAGCTTCGCGCCCGCTTCATCGACCACGCACCCGAGGGCTACCTGCCGATGCTCGAAGCCACCCACGCACTCGGCGTGTCACGACAGACGGTGTTGCAGCGTGTCAAGCGCGGCGAACTCGACGCCGTCCACGTCCGCGCCGGACGCCGAAAAGGCCTACGAATAAAGGTTCCCGGCCCCGCGGACGGCCTGTTCTAACCACCACATCAGACCAAGGAGCAGTGTGATGCCACACCCAAGCACGCCGTGATGTCCGCCTCGAATACCCACTCGTAGTTGCGGGTGGGTGAGGCGAGGTAGTGGATCTCAGCGATCGCGTCCTGCGCCCGGCGCCTGGGACGGAAGCCATACGAGGATGGCTTGAAGTCCGCCTCGAAGATCGGCTCGAGCACCAGTTTCAACGCGGCCTGCACGACCCGATCGACGGTCGTCGGGATCCCGAGCCGCCGGATCTTGCCGGACGCCTTGGGGATCGCCTTCTCCCGCACCTGCTGGGGGACGAACCGGCCGGCCTTGAGGTCATCTCGTAGCCGGTCGAGCATCACCCCAGCCCGAGGACCCACGGAGCGAGGTGCCACTCCATCAACCCCGGCGGTTCGTGCACCCTTGTTGACCCGCACCCGGTTCCATGCCACGACCAGGAAGGCCGGGTCATAGACGAGGTTGGCGAGGTCATCGAAACGACGGCCAGGATCGGCGACCGCCCATCGGTGCAGCTTCTTCTGCATCACCAGTACCCGGTGCTCGGCCTCATCGAGGTCGGGCCACAGAACCTCGGTATTCACCAAGGTCTCCTGGAACTGCTTCGATGCTGCGAAACACGCTGGACCCCTTCGCCATGTGACCGGCTTTCCCGGCCTCGGACTACTACGGGTCCTCCGCCCCATCCCGGCAGCATCAGCCGGCGACGGGCCTTCCCGCCGACCAGCAGGCTGCTGGCCGGGGAGGGGACCGCCGGGATGGTTCCCACGTTCACTGTCGAACCGTTCGACGGGGTCGGCGCCCAACTTTGCCCCTGCAACATCGCCACGGTTACGCCGCAGGCCTTCACCGTGGCCTCCCGGCCGGCGACATCACCCAGCCAAGGAGTTCCCCGCACCGCCTTGCCGCGCGGGTGCGCGTTGCTCACCAGCCCTGATCCGCCAAGTTCGAGCTGGAGGGTCTCTTGAGGGGCTTTCAGCCGCTGGTTCCTCACGTACGCCTTCCCGTCCTGCTAGCCGGGCCCGGACCATCTGGCAGTGCTGGCCCGTCCCGTCGTTGTCAGGGCTGCTTCCGCCCTCCCCCTCATCCCAGGGATCAGGCTGCCCTCAGCTTCTCCCGACCCGCTGCGACGAGCCGGAGGCGGTGTCCTTTCACCACCGCACGGTTCAACAGCGCCTCGTGGCGCTCGATGACACTGACCCAGAACCTTGATGCCGCGCGCGCCGGCCTGGTGATGATCAACCCCGCCCCGTACAACGCGGAAGCTCCGCCCGGAGCCCTCGATGCCGACATCACCCCCACCGAGCTTCACTACGTCCGCAGCAACTTCGCGGTGCCGGCTCACGACGGCAGGCTCGAGATCGACGGCGCGGTGGACAACCCCACGACGCTGACCCTCGACGACCTGCGCTCCATGCCGGCACATGACGCGGTCGTGACGCTGGAGTGTGCGGGGAACGGGCGTCTCGAGATGCGGCCCTTGCCCACCGGCGAGCCGTGGGGTGACTATGCGGCGTCCACCGCTCGCTGGACCGGCGTCGCCCTGCACGAGGTTCTGAAGCAGGTGATGCCACAAGCGGATGGCGTCGACGTGCGGTTTGAGGGCGCCGACCATGGGGCCTACCACCTGACGCCGGTCCTGCCCGACACCGACCGAAACAATTTGAGCTTCGTGAGCGCCCTGCCTCTCGCGGACGCGATCGACCCCGCCGCCGGAGTCCTCATCGCCTACGCGATGAATGGCGAGCCCCTCGGTCCCGACCACGGCGCGCCATTCCGCGTCATCGTGCCGCACTGTACGCCGTCGCCTCGGTGAAGTGGCTCAAGCGCATCGACGTGGTCACCGAGCCCTACGCCGGAGAGTTCCAGACCGGCCACTACATCTACCAATGGGCCGACAAGGCCCACGAGCCCGTTCGCCATATGCGCGTCCGCGCCCGAATCACCGATCCGGCGCCCGGCGCGGTCATCGACACCGGCACCTACACGGTGCGCGGCAAGGCCTGGTCCGGAAGCGGACCAGTCACCCGCGTCGACATCAGCCTCACCGGCGAAGGCGACTGGCACCGGGCCCAGCTCGAGCGGCCCGCAGGCCCTTACCAGCGGCAGAACTGGTCCTTCGGATGGAACGCCCGCGACGTGGGAAGACACACCCTCCGAGCGAGAGCCACCGACGCCGCCGGCAACGTCCAACCGGACGTGCCGCCGTGGAACCGGCTCGGTACGGGAGCAACGCCATAGAGGTCCAGTACGTCGACGTGCACGAACACCAAGCCGCGGCAACGCGCGGTCATGCTGCTGTCGGGGCGGGGACGTCCGAGCATGCCGCGCTGAGGGCGGACGCCTGACTTTGCCCCTCTCTTGCCGCCTTCGGCGCATCTCGCGTCGCTCTGAACGGAGAGCAGGATTCACTGGCTCTGCGGCCCGGCTTCCGTGGTTCCCTCCGGCCCCGGAGGCCCCGTGGTGGCGAAGTCGACATCAACCCTCTCCATCTGGGCCAACCGGATGAAGGGCAGCGCGCATGCCTGCACGGCGGCGCTGAGGGCGAAGGTCACCTGATAGCCCCAGACATCGGCGGCACGGCCGAGGGCCGGCTGGACGACGACCCCGCCGGCAGATGCGAGCAGCGAGTCGAACGAGAGCACGGTCGCCCGCTCCTGGGAGGGAATCAGCCCGTTCAGGTAGGCCTGCCGGACCGGCGTGGAGGCGGCGAAGGCGAGGCCCCATACCACCAGGAAGCCGATCACCGCGGTGAAGCTGGGGACCACGCTGACCAGCCCCAGGGCGACCGTACTGACGCAGGTGGCGACGAACAGGACTGATGTGCGCCGGCGGAGCATGGACCGGATCCGAGGCGCGAGCAGACCGCCCGCGATTTGCGCGCCGGCCACGATCGCCGCGGCCAGGCCTGCGATGCCGTACGCCTGCGGATCCCCGTACAGCTGAAGTAGGTATGGCTGCATCGCATAGAACGCGTAAATGCTGACCCCACCCACAAACGGCGACGTCAGCATGATCCAGCGCACCGCGGGTGCGCCAAGGCCAAACCGCAACGACGCCGCGGCGATCCTGCGCATCTCGGGGCCGGGACGCTTGCCTCGGGCGGGCGTGAATCCAAGGTCCCGCATCCAGACGAAGGCGACCACGAAGGTCACGCCGAGCAGCAGCGCGCGCAGCACGAACGGCGTCGCCAGGCTGCTCGCCTGGGCGATGAAGCCACCCGCCACCGAACCGGCGAGCATTGCCGCGCCCCCGATCGCCTGCGCCCGACCGAATACCGAGTCCAGCTGGCCCGCAAAACCGGTGTGGTTCAGCGCGTCGACAAGCCAGGCTTCGGTGGCTCCGGAGAAGAAGGTGAAACCCAGTCCCAGCAGCATCGACACGACCGCCCACAGCCAGAACGGTGCCTGTGTCCACCACAGCAGCACGTACAGCAGCGTGGCAACTGCCAGGGTAAGCGCGCCGAGGAGGAAGGACACCCGCCGACCGCGCAGGTCTGCCACCACCCCGGTCGGCACCTCAAACAGCATCATGCCGACCGTAAAGAACGCATTAGCAGCGAACGCCTCGAAGTTGCTCAGGCCAGCGTCGAGCAGGAACAGGGTGTTGATGCCCCAGATCAGCGACGCAGACAGCGTGGTGAGCAGCACCAGAGCCAGGTAGGTGCGCTGGACCCGCGCCGCCTCGCTCATGGTCCGCCTCCCGTGTCGCAGCGGTGGCAACGGCAGTGTGCCCAAACACCCGGGGCCTACCGGCTCTGTGCCGTCGCGCGTGGCACCGCGAACGTTGACATGATGCCCGAGCGCGGCCGGCGCGGCCGCAGTTCCCGCCCATCTCACGGGACGGTCGCGCACATGTACGACCGGCAGTCAGACGCTTGCCTGCAGCCCTGCGAGCACCTCGACCAGCCGGCCGCGCAGATGACCCGGCGCCGCCTCGGCCAGGGCGGATGGCGCGGAGCTCGTGCATGGGCCGATGGCCGATGCACTGTTGTCGCGGGCACCTGAATTGGTCGGCCAGTTCGTGCTGGACGTTGGCGCCGGCACGGGTGCGGTCCGTCGGCTCGCCGCCGCGATAGCTAGGGCGGTCGCGTCCTGGATTATCCCGCGGACTCCGAGTTCGCGGCCAGGACGAGCTTTCGGACGTCGTTGGCACTGGCCATGGTCAGCGCCTGCTTCGCCAATGACGCGCACTGGTACACGTCGAGGTCTCGGATGGCCGCCTTCACCCTGGGCACGGCCGGGGGTGCGACGCTGAGTTGCCTGACCCCGAGCCCGGCCAGGATGGGTATGGCCAGCTCGTCCGAGGCGGCCTCGCCGCAGACGGCGACGTCGATCCGGCCGTGTGCCGCTCGACACACGTGGTCGATGAGGCGGAGCACTCCCGGGTCGAGGGCGTCGGATAGCGCAGCGACCGCGCTGTTTCCCCGCTCGGCAGCGAGCGCATACTGAGTCAGGTCGTTGGTCCCGATGCTCACGAAGTCAACGTGAGGCAGGAAGGCCTCGATCTTGAGGGCGGCCGAGGGGACCTCGATCATAGTGCCCAGCCGCAGACCGGGCGGGATTCCCGAAGGTCCAGCAGCGTCGGTGAGCACCTGCCGGGCCTCGATCATCTCGTCGGGCGTCGACACCATTGGGATCATGATGCTCGTCGGGTGGTGGCGCGCCGTGTGGCAGATCGCCACCATCTGATCACGCAGCAGGTCCCGATGTTCGAGGCTGAGCCGTATGCCGCGCCTGCCGAGGAAGGGGTTGGCCTCGGCCGGCATCTGCAGGTAGGGCAGTGGCTTGTCTCCGCCGACGTCGAGTGTTCGCAGTGTGATTCGCCGTCCGCCCATCGCTGAGGCGATCCGGTCGTACTCTGCGAGCTGCTCCTCGGTGCTCGGTGCGACGTTTCGGTCGAGGAAGAGGAACTCGGTGCGAACCAGACCGGCCCCGTCGGCCCCGGCCTCGTGTGCGGCCCGGGCGTCCGCGACGGATCCAAGATTGGCCTCGACGACGAACTCCGTCCCGTCGCGAGTGACCGCGGGCCGGTCGGCGAGGGCCATCTGCTGGGCGCGCAGCTGGGCGTCCTCGAGGGCCCGACGCTGGTACTCCTCGACCAGCTCGTTCGGAGGATCGACGTGCAGTTCTCCCCTGCTCCCGTCGAGCACCACGGTCGTGCCCTCTGGGATGTCGAGCACCGCGGGCCCTGCCGCCACGACAACCGGGATGTCGCGAGCGCGGGCCAGGATGGCGGCGTGCGATGTCGGGCTGCCTTGGGCGAGAATCACTCCGGTCACCAGCTCGAGGTCCAGGCCTGCGGTCTCGACGGGCGTGAGGTCGTCGGCCACGAGGACCCCTGGAGCGGTCATCCGGCGTGCGACCTGCCCGGTCAGTGCGCGCAGCACTTGCTCCCTGACCGCCCTGACGTCCGCGGCTCGCTCCCGCAGGTACGCGTCCGGGAGGTTGGCCCATTGGCGTTCGACATCTGCAAGACAATCTGCCCATGCCGCAACGGCGCCCACGCCCGCGCCGATGCGGGACTTCACGTCGGCCAGCAGCTCGGCATCGGTGAGGAGCGACAGGTGCGCATCGAAGATTCCGGCTTGCTCCGCGCCAACTTCGCGCAACGTGAGGACCCTGACGTGGTCGATCTCTCGGCGCACAGCCGCCACTGCCTCGGCAGCGCGTCGCCACTCGGCCACTGGCCCTTCCACCGTGTGCTCGGCGAGGTCGACCGGCACCGTAGTGAGCCGACGGGCGGGTCCGATGGCGATGCCCGGCGACGCCGCCGCGGGACCGGTCCGGGTGGATGTCGACGGACTGGCAGGCCGTGGCGCCACGACCTGGTCGCCCGGCTCGTCGAACCGGCGCTTCGCGAGGGCCACGAGGTGCTCCACGGCTTCCTGCGCTTGCGGGCCCGACGCGCGGACCTCGACGTCGTGCCCCTGAAGCGCTGATAGCAACGCGACCCGACTCAGGCTGCCGGCGGGGACTGGCCCCGCTCCGGTCGTGAGGTTGCGCAGTTGGACGGTCGCGTCGAGCGCGCGCACCTCGCTGACGAGTCGGGAGGCCGGCCTTGCGTGGAGTCCGTGGGGGTTCTCGAGTCGGAACACCCCGACGACCTCGTCCTGACCGACCTGGACCGCTTCCGGCTCCCCGGGGCGGCCCGGACCGGACAGGTGGGCCGCCTTGCCCAGCAACGCTCCTCGCGCCTCGGCCGCGACCTCTGCTCGGTTGGCTCCCCCCGCGGCGGCCACGGCGGCGACGACCAGGCCTTCGACGAGGGGGGCGGGCGACAGGGTCACCCGGTCGCGGACGGCGGGGTCCGGAAGCAGGTCGAGGGCGAGATCGGCGCTGAGCAACGCGCTGCCGAGATCCATGAGCACCACGACCCCGTCCGGGCCGTCCGCTCGCTCGATGGCTTCCATGATGCTGACGGCATCTGTCCCGAAGGTCGTGTCGTCAAGTCCCGCCGCGACCTCGATCGTCACCGCGCGTCCGTGCAGCATCTCTCCCGCCAGCGCGACGGAAGCGTGTGCGAGCGCACGGCTGTGGGAGACCACGACGAGACCGACCCGGGCCTGGGCGTCGGCCGAAGGGCTCTGCGTTCCGTCCACTTCGCTCCTCTCTGGTCAGGCTTGGTATGTCGTCGCATCCACATATGCAGGGGGCCGGTGTGCCGTGGGGGCGAGTGCGCCGTCGAAATCAGGTATTCCGTCGGGCCGGATTTGCCGTCCGACCCGCGGCCCGCTCAAGGCGTGGCATCCGCCGCCTCTGCCGCCGCATCAGCCGCCGCGTCGGCCGCCGCGTCGGCTGCGGCTTCGATGAGCAGGGCCACGCTCGCCGCGCCCGGGTCCATGTGTCCGATGCTGCGTTCGCCCAGGTAGCTCGCCCTGCCCTTGCGGGCCAGCATCGGGGTCGTGGCGTCGCGACCGGTCCGAGCGGCATCCCTGGCGGCCGTGAGTGCGGTCGCCAGCGATCCGTCATCGGCGAGGGAACGCTCGAGCGCGTCTACTGCAGGGGCCAGCGCGTCGTACATGGTCTTGTCGCCTGGCGCGGGCTTGCCGCGATCGACGACTCCGCCGAGGCCCGCTCGCAGAGCGGCGGCGACGTCGCCGGCCGCGAGGGTGTCGTCAGTGGTTCCGAGCGAGCCGCCCATCCGAATGAACATCGTGCCGAACAGTGGCCCGCTGGCTCCGCCGACGGTGGAGACCAACGTGATCCCCACCTTGGACAGGAGTGCCCCGGCGTTCGGCGGCGGGCTTTCGTCGAGCGCGGCCACGGCGGCCTTCATGCCCCGATCCATGTTCGAGCCGTGGTCGGCATCGCCGATCGCCGCGTCGAGCTCGGACAGGTGCTCGCGGTTGTCCGCGATCAACTGGGCGAAGTTGCGCACCCAGCGCTCGAAGACCGCCGTGGTCACGCTCTGGCTCATCGTCATATTCCCCATCTCAGTGCCGGAGTGTTGACAGGAGCGTCCCAGAGCGACAGCAGCTCGTCATCGACCCGGAGCAGGGTGACGGACACACCGGCCATGTCGAGCGAGGTGATGTAGGAGCCGACGAGCGATCTCGCCACCGGCACGCCGTGCTGGTCGAGGATCATCTGCACCTCGTTGAACATCAGGTACAGCTCGATGAGCGGGGTGCCGCCGAGGCCGTTGACGAAGGCGATCACCGGATCACCCTTCGCGAACGGCAGGTCGGAGAGAACGGGCTCTACGAGCAGTGAGGCGATCTCGCGCGCGGGTGCCAGCGGGAGTCGCTGCCGCCCGGGCTCGCCGTGGATCCCGACGCCGAGTTCCATCTCGTCCTCCCCGAGCTCGAACGTCGGATGACCGACGGCGGGCACCGTGCACGAGGTGAGCGCCAGCCCCATGCTGCGGCCGTTCGCGTTCACGGAGCGCGCGATCCTCGCGACCTCGTCGAGGTCGCGGCCCTGCTCCGCGGCGGCTCCGGCGATCTTCTCGAGCAGGACCGTCGCGCCGACTCCTCGGCGCCCCGCCGTCCACGTGCTGTCCTGGACCGCCACGTCGTCGTCGGTGACCACCGAGACCACGCGCGCCCCGGTCTCCGCGGCCGCCATCTCGGCGGCCATCTCGAAGTTCATGACGTCGCCGGTGTAGTTCTTGACTACGTGCAGGATGCCCGCGCCGCCGTCCACCAGCTTCGTCGCCGCGAGGATCTGCCCCGGTACCGGTGAGGTGAACACGTCACCGGCACACGCAGCGTCGAGCATCCCCTGCCCGACGAAACCGCCGTGCAGCGGCTCATGTCCCGAACCGCCCCCCGAGATGATCCCCACCTTGCCCGTCTTCGGCGCAGCACCGCGATAGACGACCTTGTTCTCGTAGTCGACCCGCAGGTCGGGATGAGCTGCTTCGATGCCACGCAGGGCTTCGAGCACGACGTCGTTGGGGTCGTTGATTAGCTTCTTCATGAGAGTCCCTTTCGGTGCGGACTGTTGAGGGACGCGTCAGACGGTGGTGGCTTGTCGTCCGTCCGACAGCTGTGGGTCGGGATCACCGAGGTCCAGGCCTGGAGCGGCCGCGGACGCCTCGGCCGGTGTGCGCGTGAGGACGCCGTAGAGCAGGGCGGCGACGATGCCGGCGAGGAGTTCGGCGGCGAGGTAGACCGGCAGCTGGGACCACTTCACCGCGCCGCCCGCGATCTGCTGGACGAGCATGGGTCCCACGGTACGAGCCGGGTTGATGGATGCGCCCGTCGTGGGCGCAACCGGGATGATGGCCGCGAAGACGACCAGGCCGATCGCGACGCCGGCGAAGCCCGACGCGGCCTTGCGGTGGATCACGCCGAAGATCGTGAAGACGAGGATGAAGGTGCCCACGAACTCGGCGGTGAACGCCTGCACCCAGCTGATGTCGCCGTAGGAAGCGACGCCCAGGCCGACGTCGCTCGCCTTCTGACCGAGGACGCCGATGATCGCGGCAGCCCCGATGATCGCGCCGACGACCTGCGCGCCGATGTACGCCGGCACCTGCGACCAGGGGAACTTGCCTGACACCGCAAGACCGAGCGTCACCGCCGGGTTGATGTGGTTGCCACCGACGTGGCCCAGTGCGTACACGGTGGCGATCACTACCGTGCCGAACGCCAGGGAGATCACGCCCAGGTCGGCCATCGTGAACGGCGCATTGCCGTTGACGATCAGGGTGGCAGGCACGGACCCCACCCCGATGAACACCAGGAACGCGGTCCCGATGACCTCGGCACCCAGACGTTGGAAGAAGTTGGTCTCGTCAAGCATGGGCCTTGCCCCTTCGCAGGTTGTCCGAACTAGATTCGACATCGTCGAATGAGATTTGGAGACTACACCTGTGATTCACTAATAGGCAAGGGTCTTCATGAAGCGCCACAGCGGAAGGACGGACGTGATCCAATCGGTCGACCGCGCGATCCGCGTGCTCAGCGCCCTCCAGGGCGCGCGACGGATGAGCCTGTCGGAGCTGGCCGCCCGCCTCGAGCTCGCCCCGTCGACGACCCACGGCATCGTCCGCACCCTCGTCGAGCACGGCATGGTCGTACAAGAGCGCGGATCCAGCCGCTACCAACTCGGACCTGCCGTGCTGAGGCTGGGCAACGTCTACCTGGACACCCTCGAGCTGAGGTCCAGGGCGATCCCCTGGGCCGAGGACCTCGCCAGACGCACGGGACTCGCCGTGCGCACCGGGGTGCTGCTCGTCGACGACGTCGTGATCATCCACCACGAGCCGCGCCCCGACGGCAGCAGGCAAATGCCCGAGGTCGGCATCGTGATCCCGGTCCACGCCAGCGCCCTCGGCAAGGCCATGCTCGCGTTCCTGCCCGAGGACGAGAAGCGGGTGCTCACCTCTGGTGACCTGCGCAGCATGACCGGGGAGACCATCACCGCGCCGGACGCGCTTGGCGAGCAGCTGGACACGATCCGGTCCAGCGGCATCGCGGTGGAACACGACGAGGCCGTGATCGGGGAGAGCTCCCTGGCTAGCCCGATCTTCGATTCGTACGCCGAAGCGATCGGCGCCATCGGAGTGGTGATCCCGTCCGACGGCGACGCCTCAAGCCACGACGCCCGTGATCTGGTCCGCGAGGCGGCGCGCTCGGTGTCGAGAGAGCTCGGCGCCGAGCTGTGGCCTCCACGAGTGACCGCGGACGGACTGCGCTGACGGCTAACTCCCGGGCCCTTGCTCCCATCCGGCAAATACGACAGCGGGCCACACTCGGAAGGAACCGGCCCGGGGTTCAGTGAAGGACTGACCGCCGGCCATCTCCTGCCGGGCTGCCGTGGATTGGATCCGGCTCGCTCGCTGACCGACTTGACGGGTTTCGTCAACTCAATGCGTGGCGCTCAGGATCTGACCAACCCGGCCCCGGAGGCCGGGCGGTGTTGTCCCCCGACGGCACCCTGATTGCCCACGTGCGTGTCACCACCGGCAGCCGGCCTGGTCATGATCATGAACGCGGACGGCACCCAAGAACGCGAGCGCATCGGCGGTGCAAACGCCCAGTTTCCCCCCGGATGTCAACCCGGCGACGTCGGCTCCTGAGCCACCACTTGGCCGTCGCGATCGCAGACGTACGAAAGGGTCTCGCAAGTCTGTCAAACCAGTCCCTGCGGATTAGGGCCGCCTCGACCGGAAGCTATGGACGCGGCCTAGACCCCCAACTCCTCATGCCCTCGCCTCCGGCTGGTCACACTTGGGCAGGTGGTGGGCGATCAGAGTGGCCGCGGCCCGAGCAGACTTGACCTCTCCGGGCTCATGCGACTCACGCATCAGGTTGTCCGTCTCGGCCCGCACATTGTCGATGACCTGGTAGGCCTCGGCCAACGCTTGCTCGAGACTCGCCGCAACGTCGCGTGCTCGGTCCCGCTCGGCCCCGACCTCGGCGAACCGGACCAGCATGAACTCGGTAGGCGTCAACTTGGTCATGAGGCTCCTGAAACCGGGCAACGGCGTCGCGCTTCAAGTATGTCGGCCGCGACCGGCCAGCCGAGGTCATCGAAGGCGACTTGATGCATGCTGCACTTGGATTAGCCGTTCCAGACTAACCCGAAGCACCTGAGCCCTTCTCGTCTGATTCGATCCGCCCACAGGCCGGCGTGCTCCGTTTGCGAGCTGTCATGCCCCAGCCGAGCTGATCCGGGAGACGGTGTCCTTGGACACCCGACGCCGCGTAGACCTCAGCGAAGTGCGCGCGGATCTGACCGGTGGTAACCCCTTGGCGTACAACGAGATCGCCACCGCATCAACGTCACTCAGCCGCCGCTGCCGCTTCCGCACGATCACCGGCTCGAACGAGCCGGCCCGGTCCCTTGGCACCTGCACGCTCACCTCACCGGCAGCGTCGGTCAGCACCGTCTTCGGCCGGTGACCGTTGCGGATGTTTCCCGCGCCGGCAGCATCGGGGTCGACCGGTGCGCGGTTCTTCTCGTGGCCCAGGTGCTCGGTCAGCTCCTCCTCGAGCGCGGACTCCAACACCGTGGCGGTGATCGTCTTCAACAACCCGTCCGGTCCAGTGAGGCTGTCGCCGCGGGCGCGGGCGGCCTTGACCAGCTCCCGCACCGCGGCCCGCTCGGCCTCACCCGGCGGGTGCTCTACGGCCTTCTTGGCAGGGCTCACCCCTACCAGGGTCTCGGTCATCGCTGACCAGCCTTCCTGGCCGACCCTCCTCAGGTCAGCCCATCAGGCCAGAACCACCTTTCAGCGGACAGTCCCCTAGGGGCGCCCTCGGCGGGCGTGTCAGGACGTCTGTGTAAGTGATGTGGCCCGACTCTGAGTCCGAGGGACTCGGAAGGGATTCACACGATGACTGACACGAACGTTGTGCGCCACCGACCGGATGTGCCGGATGGTGATCCGCCGTTGGTCGATGAGCAGCTGGCGGATGAGCTGTTGGCTCGGGCGCAGGCCCAGGGCGTGGAGCTGCTCGGCCCGGATGGGCTGCTTTCGCAGGTGACCAAGTCTGTTCTGGAGCGGGCGCTGGGTGAGGAGCTGACCGAACATCTGGGCTATGACAAGCACGACCCGGTCGGCCGCGGCTCGGGCAACTCGCGCAACGGCAGCACACCGAAGCGGCTCTTGACCGAGGTCGGCCCGATCGACCTGGCCGTGCCACGAGACCGGGCCGGCAGCTTCGAACCCCAGATCGTCCGCAAGGGTCAGACCCGTCTGGACGGGTTCAACGACCGCATCGTCGCCCTGTACGCGCGAGGGATGACCACTCGAGACATTCGCGGGCACCTGCGCGAGATGTACGCGCGATGGGTCAGGTCGACGTCTCACCGGACCTGGTCAGCCGAGTCACCGATGCCGTCGTGGACGAGCTGCAGGAGTGGCAGGCTCGGCCGCTTGACCCGGTCTATCCGGTGGTGTTCATCGACGCGCTGATGGTCAAGATCCGTGATGGTGTGGTGGCCAACCGGCCGGTCTACTTGGCGATCGGGATCGACTGCGAGGGCGTCAAGCAGGTGCTTGGGCTGTGGGTCGGACCGGCCATCGGGGAGTCGAGCAAATTCTGGCTCACCGTGCTGTCCGAGCTGAGATCCCGCGGGCTCGGTGACGTGTGCATCGTCTGCTGCGACGGGCTGACCGGCCTGCCCGAAGCGATTGGCGTCGTCTGGCCGGCCGCGACGGTCCAGCTGTGTGTGGTGCATCTGATCCGCGCCTGGCTGCGGTACGCGTCCAAGAAAGGACTGGGGGCCGCTGGCCAAGGACCTGCGGATGATCTACACCGCCACCGACCAGGCCGCCGCCGAGGCTGGGCTGGAGGCGTTCGAGCAGCAGTGGGGCCACCGCTACCCCGCCATCGTCAGGCTGTGGCGGACCCACTGGAGCGAGTTCGTGCCGTTTCTGGCGTTCCCGCCACAGGTGCGGCGCGTGGTGTACACGACAAATCTGATCGAGTCGATGAACGCTCGGCTGCGAAAGGTCACCCGCAACCGAGGCCAGTTCCCCTCCGAACAGGCAGCCCTAAAAGTGCTGTACCTGGCCGTGCGCAATCTGGAGGAGTTCCGCTCACCAACAGTCGGCACGAGAAGCTCGAGCTGGAAAATGGCACTACAAGCGTTCACGATCTACTTCGAGGGACGCATCCCAACACCATGACCGCCACGATCACTTACACAGACGGTCCGACGCTCCCGAGCCGTGCGCGGGCTGATGAGCGGTCGAGCGCCCGCCATGAGAAGAAGACGTCGTCGGGATGGGATGGGCTGAGTGCCTGGTGCCGTCATTGGGCTGCCTGTCGTAGACGACCTGAGGGACTACCGTGCGGGGGAGGTCAGGCTGTTTCGAGTTCGGAGGTGCAGGGACGGGTGAGCGAACCCGGTAGGGCAGCAGAGTCGACGGCCAGCCCGATGCTGGTGCTCCCGGCCACCACAGTGATCGTGGGTACGTTGATCGGAGCGAACTTCGTCTGAGGCCAACGTGCAGGCGTACCGGCGGCTGGCGTCCATGCAGAGTACGCGGCTAACGGAACCGGTGAGTTCCGCGGATCAGGAGTGTCAGCGGCCCGGACGACTCCGGAGTCACTCTGCCCCAAATGCGGGGCGGTTTGCGCGTCCGTCGAGCACCTGCGTCCTCGCTCATGATTGTGCAGTAACAGGGCAAGCAGACATGGGGTTACAGAACCCAATTTGAGGGGGTCGAACCTGGCCTGTCTACTACTGCGATTGAAGAAGCGGTGGTGACGATCCTCTCGAGTTGGGAGCTCAAGTGGTGGGCACGGGCAATCTGCTGGCCATCGCCATCGCGATGGCACTCAGCTCGGTCCCCATCACGGCCACGATCGTCATTCTGCTGTCGCCTCAGCGGCGAAGATCCAGTCTTCCCTTCCTTGCCGGATGGGTGCTGATCCTTGGCGTGGTCCCCTTGGCCGCGGCAGCAGGCATCCTCGCGATGCCGCTCTCCCGGCGGGAGCGTTCGCAGTTTGCGGCCGCCACGGAGATCGTGGTGGGTGCCGCGCTGGTCATCGGTGCGATCCTGACCTGGCGTCGGTCGCGGAGCCGGGCGCCGACGTTGGGAGGGCGTTTGGACCGCCTGGGATCGTACGGGCCGGCGGCCTCCTTCGGGATTGCGTTGCTGATGGGCGTGCGTCCCAAGGCAATGCTGCTCGGCATCGCAGCGGGACTGGCCCTCGGTGCTCAGTCGCCGACATCAGACAGAAGCGCGCTCGCCCTCGCGTTGTACATTGCCGTCTCCGCTTCGACGGTGGCAGTACCGATTGCGTGCCACGCTCGTTTCGCCACACTCCATGGAGCCGCGACTGGTGACCTGGCGTGACAGGTTGTCCCGAACCGGGCTGAAGATCACCGCGTGGGTCATGATGATGATCGGCCTTGTGCTGGCGGCCGTGGGATGGTCCCAACTCTAGTCGTCACCGACAACACCTCGAGCACCACACGCGACACCCGAGTCCACCAGGCACCCCCAAGCCCTGACGAGCGCTCCCGGCAGTGGCCATCGGACCCACGACCGTGTGCGAGCCGTATCCCCTCGAATTGCCGCGCTCGTCGCCGTCCGAAGCCCATATCGCTGTCGCCCGCGCTGCCGCGTCTCTCAGCCGCTCATATGTGGCCGCTCAGGTGCGATTCTTGCGCAGCCGCCGAGCCCCCTTCGAGGTCGCCCGTCCGAGCAGGGCCCCGACGCCTAGTCCTACGACGACGTCACCGGGGTAGTGAACGCCGGTGTAGACCCGAGAGAACGCCACAACGGTGGCGGCCAACCGCAACGGCACGTGGAGCTGTGGCAGCATGTCCCCGACCGCGACAACGAACGCGGCCGCCGATGCCGAGTGGCCGGAAGGAAATGAGGTCGACGTCGGCATCCGCACCCAGCGGTTCTCGGGGACGCCCGTCCCGACGCGGTCGGGGCGGCCACGCCCGCCGGCCAGCTTCATCGGTTGATTGACCACGAGCGAGGTGAGCCCGATCGCGGCCACGCCGGTCACGGCGGCACGACGCCCTCGGGCCCCGCCGAAGAGAGCGAGTGCGCCCGCAACGACGAACCACGGCTTGGAGTAGTTCGCCAGATTCGACACCCGCCGCAGGGGACGGTCCAACCGCGGTGTGGAGAGATCCGCTACGGCCCGGTAGGCGGCGCGGTCGAGGCGGCCAAGCCGGCGCAGAGCTCGCACTGCCCAAGAGGGCCCGGCATCTCCACGGCGAGCGCTGAGGCGATCGGCGAGCCGTTCCTCGACCGGCTCCACAGGAGTGAGGCCGGTCATCGGGTCGCACTCGGACGGCCTAGGACTGTCAGCCACAGTGCAACCACGGTGGGCCTGGTCATGACGCGGACGGTGCGCGCGGCGGGTGACCGCCCGGGGGCACTGCGCGGCAGTCGGATGGTCAGTGCGCCCGGCCGGGTGACGAAGCGCAGCGGTGGCTGGAGGGTCAGGGCTTCCCCATCGACCCCGACCTCCACGGGATGCGAGGAGCGCACCTCGAACTCGGACGCGGTCCACTCGCTCCAGGTGGAGAAGCGCTGGACGCGCCCTGAGGCCTCCAAGGCGGCGAGCTTCTCTGCCTGCCCTGCCGAGTCCACCCGCAGGAACGCGATGCCCAGCACGCCACGGTCGAGACGTTCGCGGGTGCCGCCGCCACGCAGGCGCGCTAGCGCGTAGGGGTTGTTGGAGACGAGCAGGAGCTGGGCGCTCTTCGCCTCCTGGCCGGATGGCAGGGTGAAGCGCAGGTCCAGTGGCGTCGCCTCCGGCCCGAGCAGGTCTGGCAGCATGGCCGCCGCTGTATGCAGCTTGGCGTCCCGGTAGTCCCCCGACTGGACGATCTTGGCGTACACCCCCATCGACGCGTTGTTGACGAAGACGCGTCCATTGATCTCGGCAAGGTCGACAACGCTGTCAACGCCATCCTCGTAAGCGTCCAGGGCCCCCTGGACGTCCGCGCGGTCGAGGCCTAGGTCGAGTGCGAAATGGTTCCGGGTCCCGGCGGGAACGACGACGAAGGGGATGCGGTGCTGGCTCGCGACCGAGGCGACGAGCGCCTGGGAGCCATCACCGCCCGCCATGCCGAGGATGTCAGCGCCGCGCGCGACGGCGTCCTCGGCCAGCTGACGCAAATCGTCGCCGGGGTGCAGGACGACTGGCTCTATGCCGCGCTGCCGACACAGCTCGACCAGTCTGAACCGCTCGGCCTTTCCTCCACCGGACTTCAGATTCATGAGCAGAACGGGGTACTTCGCCTGTGGCGCGCGCTCGGCGGCGATGGCTGGCGAGGCCGGGATCAAGGCGTAGCTCGCCGCTGCGACCGATACCGCGGCGAGCGTCAGCCCAACGACGAGCACGACAACGCTCTCACTCGCGATGACGACTGCGAGGAACACCAGCAGCGCAAGCGCAGCGATGCCCGCGGCAACGGCACGGGCTACCCCGCGCCGGGACAGGATGTACCACGCGGCGATCACGGTGACCCCGAGCGAAACGACGCTCGCCAGTAACACGTCCCAGCGGGAGAGCGCCGCCGCTGCGAGGTAGACCAAGGCGGCACACAGAGCCACGAGCGCGACCGCCGCGGCCGCCCGGCGCACCATGCTGGGCTTGCCGCCCGCGACGGTCGTGGTCACGGCCCCGCCCCCTTACTCGGCCAAACCGCGCCTGTCTGCCGCAGGTACTCGGCGAGGGCCGCATCGAGTGTCGGGAAGAAGTGCGCGGGATCGATCGTGTCAGTTAGCTCGTACCGCTCGATCTTCTCGCGGACCGGGTCCTTCATCTCCGCGAAGACGAGTGACACACCGCGCTCGTTGAGCCAGAGGTCGAGCTCGTGCAGCATGTCGGAGGCGGTGGTGTCGACGTCGGTGATGGGCTCGGCGGCGATGACGATCCATCGCAGGTCCTGGTGCTCCTGGGCGATCCCGCGCATCGCCTCGCCGAACATCCGCGCGTTCGCGAAGATCAACGGTGCGTCGAAGCGGTAGACGACCAGACCGGGCAACAGCTCGGCGTCGGGATACCGCTCGGTGTCGTGCAGGCCGGCGACGCCGTCGACCCGGCCGAGCTCGGTGTGGTGCGGCCACCAGGTGCGGCGGAACACGTTGAGGATGGACAGGCCCACTGCGATGAGGATGCCGGGTAGTACACCGAGAAGAGCCACGCCGAGCAGCGCGATCACCGACAGGGTGAACTCCACTCGGCGCTGCCGCCAGAGTCGACGCGTCCCGGCGATATCGGCCAGCGACAGTGCCGCCACGATGACGATCGCGCCCAATGTTGGTTGCGGGACGAACTCCATCGCCCCGGTGGCGAACACCAGGACCAGGGTGATGACGCCGGCGCCAACGACTCCGGTGACCTGGGATCGGGACCCGGCCTGCTCGGCGACCGCCGTCCGCGACCCGCTGGTGCTGACCGGGAAGCCCTGGAAGAAGCCGGCGGCGATGTTCGCGGCGCCGATCCCGACCATCTCCTGGTTACCCCGCACCTGCTCCCCGCGACGAGCCGCGAACGCGGACGCCGTGGACATGGTGTCCGCCAGTGCTACGACGGCGATGGCCAATGCTCCAAGGAGCAGCGGCGGCAGGTCACCCCACGTAACAGGGGGGACCGTGAGGGGTGGGAAGCCCTGCGGAATCACACCAACCGTGTCGACCCCGTGTTCCTGCAGGTCCAACGCGTTGACCGCTACGGCGGCCAGCACCACCACGATGAGGACACTCGGCAGTTTGGGCAGCAGCCGATTCAGCAGCAGGATCCCGGCGAGCGAGGCGACCCCAACCACGGCAGCCGTGGTGTTGGCGTCGCCCTGCGCCAACCCCGACACGAAGGCGCGGGCCTCGGCGACGAGCCCGTCGGCATCCACCGAGAACCCCAGGAGCTTCGGCAGCTGGCCAACGATGATCGTCAGCGCCAGCCCGTTCATGTAGCCGATCTGGGTCGGCTTGGACAACAGGTCCGCGACGAACCCGAACTTCGCCAGCCCCGCGGCCACCATGATCACGCCCACGAGCACCGCGAGCAGCGAGGCGAGCGCCACTGCCCGCACGGGATCACCGCCCGCGAGCATGAGTGGGAGGATCGTCGCCGCGATCATCGGACCCAGCGACGAGTCAGGGCCAAGCACCAGCACCCGGGAAGGTCCGAAGACGGCGTACGCGAGGAGGCACAGGATCGAGGTGTAAAGCCCGGTCACGGCAGGGAGCCCAGCCAGGTCGGCGTACGCCATCCCCTGCGGCACCAACAACGCCGACAGAACCAGTCCCGCGACGATGTCCTTGGTCAACCACTTCCGCTGGTAAGACGTGACCATCGCCAGACCAGGCACGTACGCCCGCCACCGCTGGGGCGCGACATCAACGGACTGGCCCATCCGCGCGAGCCTAATGCTCGGGCGCAAGTTGTCGGTAGGTCATTGCCCTTTAGCCGTTGTGCCGGACAACGACCCCACATCCGACCGCGCGCCGCGGGTCGATCGTCGGCTCGAGCAAAGCTGCCAAGACGATGTTGTTTCGGTTGAACGGCCAGCTCGTCCGGCTCGACCCGGCCCGGCTCACCGCGGCGGAAGCGGACCAGGTTGGCCTGACGGCGGGCCGTCGAGGGCCTTGGCTCGACGCTCGTTCCGGCCGGTAGATGACCAGGGTCGGGTCCTGGTCGACCTCGCCGTCCGGCCCTGGTCTTGAGGATCTCGTTCGCCCGCCGAAGCGTCCGCACCTGCTCCGACTCCATCGTCCGAACGTGGCTCGCAGCTCGTCGGCTCGTTCGGACTCCTCCACCCCAGGCAACTTCGCCGGGTTCAGGTCCAGCAGCAGCCCGACATGACGACCCGACATGACGACGAGCCGCCACTCGGTAGGGCTCTGACCCGCACGCTGGTCTGAATGTTCGAATGACTCGCAGACATGGAGCGCGGGGGTGGAGTCAGGGCGTTCGCATGCCGGAGTTGCGTAGGACGGACCAGAGTCCCCAGAGGGCAACGGCGTTGGCGGCCACGATGAGGGTTATGACGAGGGTAGTGCTGCGCTCGTAGGCGAGGCCGAGGATGGCGCCGGCCAGGAGTAGTCCGATGCCGCGAACCAGGGCAAGCCAGCCAAAGGCGGTCGCCCGGGTATCGGGTGGGACGAGTCGGGTCACGACCGCTTTGATGGTGGAGTCGAGGATGCCGTTGACGAGGCCCCAGATCGCTACTCCGACCCAGACCAGCACAGGGTTGAAGGTGAAGGCGATGGCGGCGATCGAAGCGGCGACCGGGACGAGGAGCAAGACGCTGGGTCCGCGGCGGTCGTAGACCCGACCGGTCAGCAGGCCGCTGACTCCGTCCACGAGCATGGCCAAGGCGAACAGCGCGGGGATCTGCGCCTCGGTCAGCAGTCCCTGGGTCTGTGCGTGGAATGCCAGTAACGGGAACGAGGCCACTCCGCTGGAGAGGACCCCGACCGCGCCGACATAGCGCCACAGCAGCGGCGGCAGCGGCTGTCGCGATCGGGTCTGAACGGATGCGGCCGCTGATGCGTCGGGTTCGGCAGACCCGTCGAGGGGCGGCGACTCGTATGCGATCGGCTCGGGAACCCGGACTCGCAGCCACAGCAGGATGGCCATGACCACGACGCCCGGGAGCGCGAGGACGGCGAACGCGACTTGGTAGTCGCCGGTCCGCCAGGACAGTACGGCTGCCAGGAGCAGAGGCCCGGCCACGGCGCCGACCTGGTCCATCGCCTGATGCACGCCGAAGGCGGCTCCACTGCCGGTGCGAGTCGACGCGTACGACAGCAGTGTGTCTTTGGCGGGGGAGCGGACCGCCTTGCCGAGCCGTTCGGTGCCGTACAGCAGCAGGGTCGGGGCGACGGCGTGGGTGACCCCTATCAGGGGGACGCTCAGCACCGTCAGGGCGTAGCCGACGATGGTCCAGCTCCAGTAGTGGCGGCTTCGGGTTACCAGGTACCCGGAGACGACCCGTAATCCGTAGCCGATGAACTCCCCGGCGCCGGCGGCTACCGCGACGATGATGGCCGAGGCTCCCAACGTCGCCAAGTAGGGGCCGATGATGCTACGGGCGCCCTCGTAGACCATGTCCGCAAAGAGGCTGACCACCCCGAACACGACGACGAACCGCCAAGGCGCCAGCAGCGGGCGAACCTTTCGAAGGTCGGTCGACCTGGCTGGAACGGTCACCGGCTCCTCCCTTCAGGGATAACTGAACGGAGCGTCGCCGCCCGCTGCGCCGGCCCGGCAGGTTGAGGGGACGGCCACCCGCCCGCGTGCCGGCCCAGACACATTGGCTTTGCGTGGGAGCGCTGAGGCCAGACAGGACTGCTGGCGCAACCGCTTGCCCCACAGAGTCGGAGCTGCCGCGACCGCGTCACGGACTGCGGTCTCATGTCCTCACCGCACCACACGGCCGGGCAACGGGAACGCCCCGTCGCCCATCCCGTTCCGCTCCTCGCGGGCCCGTCCGCAGGCGGCTAGGTGACGCGTTTCGCGGCTGCCGCTCGGACGTGCGGTGATGCAGCTCCGGGCGAGCTTCGGCACCTTGACAGCGGTAGCCGTCGGACACGTTGCGCAAACTCACAACTGCGACCTCAGTACGTCCACCTCGCAACCCGGTGAGGACGGGTCGAACCCGTGTTCCACGAGCCAGCGGATCGCGGTCAGGCTGCGCACCGACCACCAGGCGCGGATCACCTCGACGTCGACGTCAGAGCCGTAGCCGGCTAGGACGTCACTGAGGTGCTCCGGGTGTCCGAGCGTCAGGGTGGCCAGGTCGTACATGGCATCGCCTTGACCCGCCTCGGACCAGTCCAACACGCCGGTGATCCGGTCACCGTCAACAAACACGTGGGAGACCTGCAGATCCCCGTGCATGAACACTGGTGTCCAGGGTCGCAGCACAGCCTCGGCAACCTGGCGATTGCGACTGACGAGATCAGCAGGAAGGACGTCGTTGACCACGAGCCACGCGCACTCGCTGTCGAGGCTCGATGTCTTCTCGTTAAAACTCGCCCCAGGCCACGGCGGCGGTGGTGCGTAGTGCAGCATCCGTAGCGTGGCACCCGCCGCGGACCACGCCGCCGCCGACGCCGTCGACGGCTCGCCCAGACGGCCAAGTGCCCTCCCCGGGAGAGCGGCGAGCGCGAGCACGGGCGGCTCCCGCCACAGGATCTCCGGAGCCGGGATCGGCGCTATCGTCATCGCCTCAACCTCAACGTCGGTGCGAGCCTGGTCAGCGTCGATCTTCAGGAACACCTCGCCGACGCGCACGGTCGCGCGCTCCGGATGGGCAACAACGACATCGACCTCTGCCACATCGGTCAGTGTCGCCCCACGACCACGACGTCCCCACCCGAATTGACGCGTGCAGCGTCGAGCTAGGAACCCATCACGATCATTCGCTCCGCGGTGGAAGCGGACGAGTCCGCGATGACACTGAGCGGCGCCCACCGCCCCGTGTGGCTACCCAAGACCCTCGACCATGTCCAAGGTTGCGGTCTCGACGAAATCGGAAGGGTTCGGGTGAAGCGATAGTCGTTCCGGTAGAGCGTGGAACCGCTCCTCCGCCGCCTTGAAGCCGTCCGGGGCGGCGTAGCCAACCACCCACACGAACCGATCATGCGGCCGATCCACCCATGCGCCGAGGAGCTGGAAGCCCGCCTGCTCCCGCGACGGGACGATGCCCTCCCGCCAACCTGCGATCCAGTCGTCCATGTATCCGTGCCTGATCCGGTAGTCCCGCAGCTGTATCTCCATGCCCGGAGTATCGGCCCTGGGTCGGCTTTCGGACCTCCCCTCAGTGCTTCACGAGCGCGCGGGGCCCACGAGCCTGGAATCGGTGAGGAAGTGACTCTGACGAGTCCTGCCGAAGCTGCTCGAGCGGCTCGGCGGAGGTGATCGTCCGAGCCGGGTAACGCCTGGACGGTTACCAAGTGCGGCCTACTTCGTCCAGATTGACAGTGCTCAGTGCCGGCGAGGAGCATCGCCGTTCATGCGTGAGGTCCTTCGCACTGATGCCGCACCGACTTCGCCGTTGTACAGCCAGGGCGTGAAAGTCGGCTCGCACATTCGCGTGGCTGGTCTTACCGGGATCGATGTGACAACTGGCCGGTTGGCCGGTGCAACCATCCAAGAGCAGACTCGGCAGGCGCTGAGGAACTGTCGGGCGGTGTTGCAGGCGGGTGGTGCAACGCTCGATGACGTGGTTGAAGTCGGGGTGCTTCTCGCGGATCCGGATGACTTCGTCGGAATGAACGAGGAGTATGCGGTCTGGTTCCCCGCTGATCCTCCCTGTCGTTACGCGGCCAAACTCGGGGCTGTCATCCCGGGCGTTCTCGTATCGATCCGCATGACGGCAATCATCGAGCAGAGCCTTGCGGAGGGTTCGGACTCGTCAGCGGCGAAACAAGAGGCACGCAGCCAATGACCTCTGCGTAGGCGCGCGGACCAAGACGCAGCGTCGAATCCACGTCGCCCCATCGCGAGTATGAGCGCGCCGGTGAGCACTGTGGTGGCGTCTTCACGGTCATCAGCACCACCGGAACCAGCGTCGACATCTGCGCCGCCCTGGCCTAGCTGGCGGACAGGGCGGGCAGTGGTCAAGTTGCCTCCGGAGGACTGACGGGCGCGCGACAGGCCGAGTCCTGGTTCTCATTGGACACGGGTGAAAGCCGGTGCTCCTTGTCCGGCGAACCGATGGCACGGATCGGCCTCGACCTGGGCGGTCATGGCGTAGTCGCCCACGGAAGCAGCGTTCAAGGTGATGGGGCCGCACGCAGAGTCACTTCCGCTGGTCAGGATGACCTGGCCCGGAGAGGGGACGGTGATCAGGCCGTTGTCGTCGGCTGCGGTGTCGATCGCGCCCTTGTGGTCGAGGGAGTACTGGACCTCAGTCAGCGGCAGCGTCCAGCCGATGGCGAGGATCACCCCGGTCCCTCGCAGGAGCCACGTCCCGGCGACCTCTCTCGTGTCTGTCACCGTTGCGACAGGGCCGGTTTCGGTAGCCGAGTAGGCGAGGCCTGCAGGGGATGCCGGCGAGAGCCGGACCATGAAGAAGGGCGGTCGCGGCGGGTCGGAACCGCATTCAGGTCCGGTCCGGCTGACTTCGGTGAAGCGGGCCCGGCCGTCGCCAACCCATTCGCCGACGAAGCCGTAGTTGCAGTCCTTGTCGGGGCCGATCACATTGTTTAGTTCCAGCGTATTGTTGATGACCCGGTGTCGACCGGCGGATGCATCGAAGGGGATAAAGCTGCTGCCGCTCACGGATGTCCTACTGAGCAGCCCGTTCGACAGACTGTATGCCTGCACCGTCCCGTCCGCCCTTAGCACCATGATGTAAGGGAACGCGGCATCGATGCCCTTCCATACGCCGATGTCCCCATCTACCGGGATGGGGGCGGCGGGCGCGAGTGAACTGGTGCGCCGGCTCACGGTGACGGCTCCGAGGACTGCGGCGAGGACCACGACCGCCGCTGCGGCCGTCGCGATGAGCCGCTGCGTCCGGCGACGGTGAATTCGGGCGTGAAGCAGCGCCTCCATTCGGTCGACATCCTGATCGGTCATCGACAATGCCGCGGTCGCCCCCCGCAGTGCGTCTCGGACCTGGCCCTGATCGATGCTCACTTCGTCACCCCCATCTGCCGCGCCAACGAAGCGAGTCCGCGCTGCGTATGGGTGCTAACCGACGCTGCGCCGATCTGAAGCAGATCCGCGGTTTGAGACGCCGACATCTCGAGGTAGAAGCGGCAGACCAGCACCTCGCGCTGCCTCGGCGGCAACATCCAGACCGCGGCGGCCAGCCGAGCCTGCTCGTCGTTCATCATGGCGGACTCCTCCGAGCTAGTCACTGATGTCCGGAG
>Ga0307288_10000123_pt1 | contig 27828 bp, 30 predicted proteins | sample ER_DNA_142_FD_194469 | JGI IMG/M metagenome (GOLD analysis project Ga0307288, IMG submission 194469) | Bulk soil microbial communities from the East River watershed near Crested Butte, Colorado, United States - ER_DNA_142 | ecosystem: Environmental > Terrestrial > Soil > Floodplain | place... | reverse complement strand
CGATCTTCGCGTCGTTCAGGAGCTGCTGGGTCACGCGAGTTTGGCCACGACCCAGCTCTACACGCACGTGTCGGTGGACCGGTTGCGCCGCTCCTACCAGCAGGCTCACCCCCGTGCCTGACCCGCCCGCGGGTCGACAGGACACGCACGCGGCCCCCTGACACGCATCGACGACACGAACGGGGAATACTTCTCCTCGGGGCGACGGGGACGAGACGACGACCGGAGACCATGACCACAGTGCAACCGCCGCGGACCCGCGTTCGGCGCGGGACTGGCGACGGCGCCCTGGACGAGGAGACGATCGTTCGACGAGTTCCCGACTGGGTTCGCCGACAGCAACGGCAGGAACGTCGAGTGCGCCGGACGGTCGCCTTCGCCTTGGTCCTCCTGGTCGCCGGCGCGGTCCTCGCCCGGTGGCGCGAAGACCCCGGAACGGTCCTGGCTGCTGGCAGCACCCGGATGAGCGCCGCGCTGACCTACGCCGACCAGGACGGGGCGGGCCCAGGAGACAACGGCGTGGAACCCGGAGCCGCGTCCGCCGGCGTCCCGATGACTGACGCCGTGCCACCCGGGATCGTGCCGGGCACCCCTGAGTCGTCCGCCACGGCGCACGCCGACACGGAGGAGGCGCCAGCTTCCGAGCCCACCCCGGCCGCATCGCAACAGCCGGTCCCCGACGCAGGTGCGGGGACGATCAGCCCCGTGGACATCCCGAGCGGCCCGGTCAAAGGCACTGGCCGCACGGTCGCCTACGGGATCGACATCGAGGACGGCTTGCCGGTCTCCGCGGCCGACTTCGCGTCCGTCGTGCACACCGTGCTCGTCGACGACCGCGGCTGGCAGGCCAAGGACGACGTGCGGTTTGTGCCCGTGAACCCGGCGGAGCGAACGGGTGGCGCGCGCGTCGACATCATGGTCACCCTGGCCAGCCCCACCCTCACCGCCAAGCTCTGCGCGCCGCTGAACACGTCCATGCAGCAGGTCTCCTGCTGGAACGGCTCGAGGGCCGTCCTCAACCTCACTCGGTGGATGCTTGGCGCGAGCACCTACGGAGATGATCTCCCCGCATACCGCGACTACCTGGTGAGCCACGAGGTCGGCCACGGCCTCGGTCACGGGCACGTCCACTGCCCGGGCGCAGGACGTCCCGCTCCGGTCATGGTCCAGCAGACGAAGGACCTCGAGGGCTGCACCGCCTGGCCCTGGCCGACCGACCCGTGACGCCCATTCCGGCGGCTGAGGCCGCTCCCGCCGACCGCCATCGCCAGGATCACGGTGGACGCAACGGCAGCAGGACCACCCTGACCGCGCCGACGAAGGCCAGCGGGTCGAGGTAAGTGTCGCCGTCGAGCACGCCCCAGTGCAGACAGGTTGCGGGGGCACAGTGGCCCGGAACCGTGGTGACGGTGCCGACGACCTGACCCTGCTCCACCGATGTCCCGACCGCCAGCGCGGAGTCCACTGGCTCGAACGTGGTCCGCAGCCCGGCTGACGTCTGGAGGACGAGGACACCGCGGTCGACGACAGTGCCGCGGAACACCACCGCCCCGCCCGTCGGAGCGAGCACGTCCTGACCGGCGCTGGCGCCGAGGTCGACACCACGATGACCTGACCCCCACTGCACCGCAGGAGGGTCGAACCGGTTCACGACCGGTGGCCGCGGCTGGAGCGGCCAGCTCCACCGATCTCGCGGCATCCCCTCAGCCGCGGCCGCCATCGGCCCAGACGTCGGAACCGGACCCGACGGACTGACATCCGCCGTCCAGTCGGGGGCGACCGATGCGGCCGCAAAGGCCGCGGTCGACAGCAGGCCGACGAGGGCCAGCAGCAGGACTGCTGCCAACCGTCGCACGAGCGCCACCGACCACGTCATCCCGTCAGCGTGGCTGCACCAACCCGTCCCGTCGAGCGCTCGCTACCGGCCAGTGGACGGTGTGACCACGGTTGCAGGCCATGTGGACACCGGCCCATGCTTGTTTCGCGCGGCCCGCGAAGGGGTTCCGCGACGCACGCGGCCTCAGCCGGCGCCGACCTGGCGGCCGGACAACGTCGCCAACCGGCTCGCCGCCTCCCTCAGCACGTCGTCCTCCTTGCAGAACGCGAACCGGACCAACGTCCGCGCCGCCTCCACGTCGTCGTGGAACACCGACACCGGCACCCCGACGACCCCGCACAGCGCCGGCAGCTCGCGGCAGAAGGCCAGCCCGTCCGACGCCCCGAGCGCCGCGGCGTCTGAAACGACGAAGTATGTTCCGGCGGGCCGGGACACCGGCATCCCCGCCGCCGCCAGCCCCTCACAGAGCAGGTCCCGTTTCCGCTCCAACGACCGGGCCAACGACGCATACACCGAGTCGTCCAACCCCAGGGCGAGCGCCACGGCCGGCTGGAACGGCCCCGATGCCACGTACGTGAGGAACTGCTTCACGGTCCGCGCCGCCGCGACCGCCTCAGCGGGCCCGGTCACCCAGCCCACCTTCCACCCCGTCGCCGAGAAGGTCTTTCCCGACGACGAGATCGAGATGGTCCGCTCCCACATGCTGGGCAATGTGCAGACGGGCATGTGCCGAACCCCGTCGAACGTCAGGTGCTCGTAGACCTCGTCGGTAACGACCCACGCGTCATACTCCCGTGCCAGCGAGCAGATCAGCTCCAGCTCGGCGCGCGAGAACACCTTCCCGGTCGGGTTGTGCGGCGAGTTGAGCAGCACCAACCGCGTCCGGCGCGAGAAGGCGGCCCGCAGGGAGTCCTCGTCCACGGCGAACGACGGGAACCGCAGCACCGACGTCCGCCGTACCGCCCCGGCCAGCGCGATCGTCGCGGCGTACGAGTCGTAGTAGGGCTCGAAGGTCACCACCTCGTCGCCTGGCTCGCACAGCGCCAGCACGACCGACGCGATGCCCTCGGTCGCCCCGGCGGTCACCAGGACCTCCGACCGCGGGTCCACCGACAGCCCGTAGAAGCGCTGCTGGTGCGCCGCCACCGCCTCGAGCAGCTCCGGGACGCCGGGCCCCGGCGGGTACTGGTTCCGGCCGCCCTCGATCGCCGCCACGGCCTCCGCCAGCATCGGGGCGGGCCCGTCGGTGTCCGGGAACCCCTGGCCGAGGTTGATCGCCCCGGTCTGTGTGGCCAGCGCGGACATCTCGGCGAAGATCGTCGTGCCGAACCCTCGCATCCGCTCGACCAGTGGCGTCACCGAGGAAAGACCGACAGGCATGACCAGCAGCGTATGCGCCGCGCCGGCGGCGTCGGCGGCTACAGCGACGGGGGCAGCCAGTCGGGGTCGAACCCGCACGCCCGGATCCGGAACAGCTTGTACCGCCCGGCGGCCCCGACCTGCTCGAACCCCGGCGCGTCCTCAAGCTTCGCGATCCCGACGGTCCGGTCGTACAGGTTCAGCCAGTACCGCTCCGGGCCCGTCACCGCGTACTCGACGCCGCCCCGGCGCAGCGCGTCGCAGACGTCTGGCCGCGTCGCCGCCTCTCGCAGGTGCTCGCCGATGAGCGCGTGGTCGGGGTCAGGATCGAGCAGCAGCGAGTCGAAGAGGACCGGTCGGTCGTGGAACGCGTACAAGAATGCGGAGCCGTTGGCCGGCACGTCGGCCGTGACGACGTCCGCGGGGATGAGCTGGGCCAGCTCGCCCAGCGCTGCATTGTCGGCGTCGGTCAGCAGCACCTGGTAGGGCTCGTCGGGCCGGTAGTACCGGTCGACGACGTCACCGGTCTCGTCGTGCGACGCGCCACCGGTGACGATGGTGACGAGGATCAGAGCACCGGCCGCCGACGTCAGCGCGAGCGCGCGAGGCCGGCGGGTCCGATCCAGCGCGGGCGGGGAGAAGGCCGCCAACATCCGGGCCAGCCCGCGGGCGAGAGCATGCGCGCCGAGCACGGCCAGCAGCACGGTCGGGACGATCCCGAGGGCGGCGATGCGGACCTTGTCGTTGTACCAGTACCCGGTGAGGAGCGAGCCCCACCCGGGCCGCCCCGTCGCGGCGACCACGTAGAGGAGGACGCAGGCGGCCCACGTCACGACTACCCACCGCAGCCGAACGCGCCGCACCGCGACGACGAGCCCCAGTCCGATTACCGCGAGCAGGCCCCAGGGGAGTGGGCCGATCTGCAGGCCCAGCAGCGCGCTGTCCCGCAGCGACGCCCCGAGCCGATCGCTCGCCCCCCAGTCGTAGCTCGCCGTGTCCGCCACCTGCCGAGACACCTGAGGCACGATGAGCAGACCGAGCACGACGACCACCGCCAGCACGGCGAGCCGCACGCCGGCCCGATGGGCGGCCATCCCATCGAGGCGACGCCACTGCAGCGCCAACCGAGTCCCCAGTGCGAGGAGGACGAACAGCACCAGGGACACCAGCGCGTTGGGGTGGGCCATCGCCAGCCCTGGAACGGCGACCAGCGTCACCACGACGGCCAGCCGGCGCGGCAGCCCCGGCGGGTCTACGCAGCGCACGGCCACCAACGCTGGCCCCAGCACACCAGGCAGCAGCGCGGTACCGAGCAGGTTCGGCCACAGCACCCCCCATCCCATGAGCACGAAGGGGAACGCCGTGAACGCTGCCGACACAAGCCCGGCACCGACGAGGAGCACCGCCGACCGCCCCAGCGTGACCCGGACCAGCGCGACCACCCCCATCGGCCAGACGACCGCGGCCGCCGCGACCGCCGTGAGGTTCGCCGCGATCACGATCCCCGTGCCGTCGGCCAGGCCCGGAACGACCTGGGCGAGCGAGCCGGCCACGTCGTGGAAGGCGCTGGGGTAGGCCGGGTGTCCCGACGACCCCAGCGACGAGAAGACCTCGGTGTCGAGGAACCGACGGATCCGGTTGAGGTGCGCCACCGCGTCGGTGCTCTGAACCATCTCACCGGGCCGACCGATGCCGGGCAGCACGGCGACGAGGACCAGCAGCGACCCCAGCGCCACCCCGGCCAACGCGAACCACGAGGTCCGCTCGGGCTCGCGCGCGGCATACCCCCTTGGCGGCCGGCCGCGAGGGCGGACGGCGAACCCGACAAGGTAGGCGACGAGGCCACCGGCCAAGGTCGCCGCCACCAGCAGCCAGGGTCGCCACGGCAGGTTCATGAACGGGGCCAGCACGGCGGTACCGGCGACGAGCGTGGTCCCCAGGCTGGGTGCGACGCCCCAGGCGGCGATGCCACGCAGCCCTGTCGCATACGCGACCACCGTCCCGGGGACGAGCACGACCGCCACGGCGAGGACGAGAAGTGGCAGCGCCGGCAGCCACTCGCTCACGGGGGGCCACCCTAAGTCACCCCGCGAAGTTCTCCGCTTCGCTCCGATACTTCGCAGGGACCCCGACAGGGCGATTTCGTGCAGGGAGCCCGCGCGGCATACGATGGAGGCACGGCCGTCGTCCCGGCGGCCGAATTCGCGCGCCTTCTCCCGTTGACCTGGTTGACCGGCGAAACGGGGCGCGCACCCGGTAGGTCCGGTATGCCGCGTGGCTCCCGGTGGGTGCGCGTCGGGCGCCAGGCAGGCGGCCGCCCCGCGGACCGCCGACGGAACCGACCACAACCACACCGCAGGAGGACACGGCATGGCCGTCGTCACCATGCGCCAGCTCCTCGAGAGCGGCGTCCACTTCGGGCACCAGACCCGCCGGTGGAACCCCAAGATGAAGCGCTTCATCATGACGGAGCGCAACGGCATCTACATCATCGACCTGCAGCAGTCGCTGACGTACATCAACGACGCGTACGAGTTCGTCAAGGAGACCGTCGCGCACGGCGGCTCAGTTCTCTTCGTCGGCACCAAGAAGCAGGCTCAGGAGCCGATCGCCGATCAGGCCACGCGCGTCGGGATGCCCTACGTCAACCACCGCTGGCTGGGCGGCATGCTCACCAACTTCAACACGATCTCCAAGCGGCTGACCCGCCTCAAGGAGCTCGAGGAGATCGACTTCGACGACGTGGCCGGCTCCGGCCGCACCAAGAAGGAGCTCCTCATCCTCCAGCGGGAGAAGGACAAGCTGGAGCGCACCCTCGGCGGTATCCGGTCCATGCAGCGGGTCCCGTCCGCGGTGTGGGTCGTGGACACCAAGAAGGAGCACCTCGCCGTTGACGAGGCCCGCAAGCTCGGGCTGCCGGTCATCGCGATCCTCGACACCAACTGTGACCCCGACGAGGTCGACTACAAGATCCCCGGCAACGACGATGCGATCCGGTCGGTGACCCTGCTGACCCGGGTGATCGCGGACGCGGTCGCGGAGGGCATCGTGGCTCGGGCCGGTGGCGGCCGTGCCGCGGGTGACGAGGGCGTTGCTACCGAGGAGCCGCTGGCCGAGTGGGAGCGCGAGCTCTACGCCGAGGCCACGGCGGCGGAACCGATCGTCGCGCCAGAGATCGCCCCGGAGGTCACCCCGGCCCCGGACATCGCCGCGGAGGCGGCCGATGTCGCCGGCGAGCCGATCGAGACCGAGAACGTCCAGCCCGGAGCTAGTGTCGCGGCGCCCCCGCCGAACCCGGGTGAGACCAGCGACGCCAGCGACGAGCCGGCCAACGCCTGACCGACCGGCGTCCGCATCCGAATACCGAGACCGACACAGAACCGAAGAAGAGAGAGATGGCGAACTTCACCGCCGCGGACATCAAGACCCTGCGTGAGCAGACCGGCGCCGGCATGCTCGACGTCAAGAAGGCGCTCGACGAGGCCGACGGCGACCACGCCAAGGCCAGCGAGATTCTTCGGGTCAAGGGTCTTAAGGGCGTCACCAAGCGCGAGGGCCGCACCACCTCGAACGGTCTGGTCGCCGCCAAGGCCGAGAACGGCGTCGGCACCCTCGTCGAGGTCCTCTGCGAGACCGACTTCGTCGCCAAGGGCGAGAAGTTCATCGCCCTCGCCGAGCAGGTCCTCGACCAAGCCATCGCGGCCAAGGCCGGCTCCGCCGACGAGCTGCTCAAGAGCACCCTCGCCGACGGCCGGACCGTCCAGGAGCTCCTCGACCAGTCCAACGCGGTCATCGGGGAGAAGATCGAGGTCAAGCGGGTCGCCCGGGTCGAGGGCCAGCGCGTCGCCGCCTACCTCCACAAGACGAGCCCCGACCTGCCGGCGCAGATCGGCGTCCTCGTCGCGATCGCCGGTGGCGACGACCAGGTCGCCCGGGACATCGCCATGCACGCCGCGGCGCTGCCGCCCACGGCGCTGACTCGCGACGACATCCCGACGGAGACGGTCGAGAACGAGCGCCGCCTCGCCGAGGCCACGGCCCGCGAGGAGGGCAAGCCCGAGGCTGCCCTGCCGCGGATCATCGAGGGCCGGGTCAATGGCTTCTTCAAGGACAACGTCCTGGTCGAACAGGCGTTCGCGAAGGACCAGAAGAAGACCGTCGGCCAGGTGCTGAACGACGCCAAGGCGGAGGCTCAGGCGTTCGCCCGGTTCCGCGTCGGAGCCTGAGGCTCGTGTACGCCGGTCGCCCACGTGGGCGGCCGGCATACCCTGTGTCGCCCGCGCTACCGGCCGGCCGAGTCGAGCACCTCGTGAAGCCGGGCCGCGAACGCCTCCGGCTGGCCCGCATACCCGTGCTCGCCGCCGAGGAAGCCGCCGTGGTGGCTCGGGAACTCGACCGCCTTCTGGCCGAGAGCCTCGGCGGTCGCGACTGAGGTGCGCCCGGTCAGCGCGTCGACCGACTCCTCCCCGACGCCGATGACGATCTGCGTCGGGGCGGCGTTGAGTGCGACGACGTCGGGGCGGTAGCTGGTGATGCCGTTCGCGGTGCCGGAGAGCAACGGGTCATCGCGCGAGCCGTCGTCGTCAGTGGGCATTCCGAACATCGCCGGGTCGGCCGGCGGCTGCGCCGCATACTCCTCGGTGAACTCGCCCCGCCAGGCGGTCATCGCGATGAACTGGGCCATTCCCGCGTTGGAACCGCGCTGATGGTAGGCCTCCTGCACCCCGCGCTCGGCGGCGAGGGCGGCGTCGGCGTCGGGAAGCAGCGCGAGCAGCGGCGGTTCGTGCGCGACGAGGATGCGGACGTCTTCCGGGTGCTCGGCGACGAGGGCAAGGGAGTTGATCGCCCCACCGCTGCTGGCGAAGATGTCCACCGGGGCGCCGAGCTCAGTGATGAGCGCGTGGAGGTCGGCGGAGTGCAGCTCGGGGGAGCGCTCGGTGCGACCGTCCTTGCGCCCGCTGCGGCCGAGACCGCGCGGGTCGTAGGACACGACCGTCCGGTCGGGAAAGTGGGACGCCAGCGTCTGGAAGCCCTCGGCGGTCATGGGGTGGCCGGCCATGAGCAACGGTGGCTGGCCGTCAGCCGTCGGCAGCGGGCCGGCCACGTCGTAGACCAGGTCGACGTCGCGGGTCTCGAGCGTGTGGGTCTGCGTCTCCATGGTGTCCATCTTGAGCCCTCCAGGCGTTTAGCGGGTGACGTCGTCTCGCCGTCGCGTTACAGACTTGGATCGACGCCGGAAGTCATCGGCCGCTCGGCCGCCTGGGCGACCCGCGCCTCGAGACGAGTCAGCCCATCCCGGATCATCCGGCCGTACCCGTCATCCGCGAGGACGGCGACGTCGGCCTGTCCCTGCTGGAGCTGCTCGCTCGCGTCGCTCAGACGACCCTGCCGGAGGTAGCCGTCGCCCAGGTTGAGGTGGAGGCTCGGCGCCAGGTCCGCGACGTCCGGTATGCCGACGGCGGTCAGGGCGTCCCCCTGGAGGTGGGCAAACTCCTCGAGCGCGGTCCGATCCCAGGCGACCTCCTCGTCGAGCGAGTCCTGGAGGTCGGCGAGATAGTGCGCCAGGACGCAGCGGTAGGCGTGCTCGACGGCGGTGGTCCTGGCCCAGCAGGCCAGCAGTCCGTCGCGGCCCGACGTCCGGTCGCCGGTCTGCGCCTCACCGACGGCCGCGAGGAGCGTCGTCCAGTCCAGCACGGTCAGGACGGCTGGTAGACGCCCAGCTGGTTGCCGGCGGGGTCCGTGAAGTGGAACCGCCGACCGCCCGGGTAGTCGTAGGGCGGGCTGGTGACGCTGCCGCCCGCCTCCTCGACGGCCCGCACCGACGCGTCCAGATCTTCGGAGTAGACCAAAACGAGGACGCCGCCGGCGGCCGCCGTGGCTGCGGCGGTGAGCCCGCCCACCTCGTCGTCTCCGTCCGGGTTCCGGATGCCGGCGTACTCGGGACCGTAGTCGTTGAACGTCCAGCCGAACGCCGCCGAGTAGAACGCCTTGGCCGTGGCGACGTCAGGGGCGGCCAGCTCGATGTAGTCGATGGTGTGGTGCGTATGCGTCATGCCACCACTCTGTCCCGGCCCACCGACAGCAGGGCGGCGACGCGCCTCAGTCGAAGGTCTCGAGCAGCAGGGACCTCTCAGGGCCGGTGAGGTTGGTGCTGACCAGCTTCCCGCGGAAGCCGCGGAACCGCTCGCCCAACCGATCCAGATCGCCCTCGTCGGTGACGGCGAAGAGGACTGACGTCCCTGGAGTCGTCTCGGCCTTGATGCTGTCGAGCTGCTCCTTGGTGAGGCCAACCCCCTGGAGGTGCTGGTAGAGGGCGCCGGCTCCGGCGCCGGCCGCCGCTCCGAGAACCGGCACGAAGAACAGCGACCCGATGACAAGCCCCCAGAACGCTCCCCATCCGCCCGCCCGCACCTCGTCCTCGTGGGTATGCCGGAGCGTCGGTTGCGGGGCTCCGGGCGGCCACTCCAGGACAGCCCGGTCGATGACTTTGACCAGCCTCTCGGCGCGGGCCCGGTCGAGCTGGTCGCACGCGGCCTGCGCGCCTTCTGGGGTGTCGAACTTCCACGCCGTGAACGTCGTCATCGCGTCCTCCTCGTCGCGGCCGGGCAGCTGGGTGTGAGGTAACCCTGCCACCGTTCCGGGCGTTGGGGAACCGTCGCCATCCCGCCGAATTTCCGGCCTCAGCCGGCGGCTCGCTTCACCAGCGCGGCGATCTTCTTCTCCTCGGCAGCGTTAACGGTCGTGAGTGCGTATGCGGTCGGCCACATGTTGCCGTCGTCGAGGGCGGCCGGATCGTTGAACCCCAACGTCGCGTACCTCGCCCTGAACTTCGCCGCGGGCTGGAAGAAGCACACCACCTTGCCGGCCTTGGCGTAGGCCGGCATGCCGTACCAGAGCCGTGGTGCCAGCTCGGGTGCCGCGGCCGTGACCACCGCGTGGACCGACTCGGCCATCTCGCGGTCGGGCTTCGACAGCTCGGCGATCTTGTCCAGCACGGCCTGGGCGTCGTCGTCGGTGCTGGCGCCGCCGCGCGCCGACTTGACCTCTTGGGCACGGTCCTTCATCGCGCTGCGTTCCTCGTCCGTGAACGCCGCGGACGACTTCCGCGTGGTGGTCGTGCGCTTGGCGGTCTTCGTGGTTCTGGGCATGGGTTCCTCCTCGTGGGTCGTCGTGGTGATCACACGCTAGGCAACGGGACTCGAGTCGGGCTTCTTCGATCCTGATCGATCGATTCTGGCCTCAGTCGAGATCGATGCGCACGGTCAGCGGCGTCGTCGCGATCGCCCGGCCGAGAGCGGCGTCCCACTGGTACGGCAACGACCGCGACCGCGCGTCCGTGTCGTCCTCGGGGAGCAGCACAGCAGTCCCGGTGCGCCATCGACCGCCGACGAGGACGCGAACACGTGGGTCTTCCCCGACGTTCCGGACGTAGTCCGACTGCCACCCGTGCGCCGCCACTACCCAGAAGGTGTTGCCGCCGAGGCCGTTGCCCACGACCGTGCGGCGAGCCAGACCGGTGCGCCGGCCCCTGGTCTCGAGGAGCGCGAACGCCCGCGGCGCGATGCCGTGCCGCACGGCCCACTCGAGCGAATGGTTGCCGCCCCACAGCACCACGCGGAGCACCCGGTACTTCGTCGTCCGCGTCGAGCTCACCTGCGACACCTCGACATTCTGTCGTCGAGGAATTGTGTCGCCGCGGACGCGTGCCACGATGCGCGGGTGACGACCACCACGCCGGTCCGCATGCGAGAGGTTGCCGAGGCGGGCTGGCGCTGGGTCCTCGACCACGTGCGGTGGTCCGACGGCCCCTGGATCCCGGCCTGCGTCGGGGTCGACGAGGCCGCCGCGTCGGGCGACAACGACGAATCGCCCTCCAGCGCGTATCGCAACGGCATCCACGAGGGAATCGGTGGTCTCGCCCTCGTGCTCGCCGAGGTCCGGTCGACGAGGACGTGGACCGACGAGGAGGCCGAGCTGGCCGGGGCCATCGCGCACCGGCTCCGGACGCAGATTCCGGTCGTCACCGACGCGTCGTTCTTCGACGGCTTGTCCGGCATGGTGGGCGCACTCGTCGCCCTCGACGAGCCCGGCGCCGAGATCGCGGTTCGCCGCATGCTCGACACCGTCGACGCCGACGGGTGGCCGCCCGGTACCGGCCTGCCCACGCGCGCGTACCGTCCAGGAGCACGGATCAACGACGCGACCCTCGGAACCGCCTCGGCCGTCCTGGCGGGAGTCTGGGCGATCCGTCACGACGTCCCGGGTGCTCGCGAACTGACGCAGCGCGCCGCCGACATCCTCCTGGCCGAGGCCGAACCCGAGACCACCGGGACCAACTGGCGCATGGTGTCCCGACGGTTCGATCTCGCCGGGCGGACAGAACAGATGCCGAACTGGTCGCACGGTCTAGCCGGCATCGCCGCGGGCCTCGCGCTGGCCGGCGCCGAGCTGGACCGCGGGGACCTCGTCGAGGCTGCTCGGCGGGGTGCCGAGCATCTCGTCTCGCTCGGGGACACGTCCGGTGATGGGCTGACAGTCCCGCTCGCCATCCCTCCGCCTGACCCGGCGAAGGCCAACCCCATCTCCTACGGCTGGTGTCACGGCCCGACGGGCACGTCGCTGCTCTTCCTTGCCCTCGACCGGGCCGGCGTCGCCGAGATCTCGGGAGAGCCCACCACCAGCTGGTATGCGCGTGGCCGCCACAGCGTGCGGACCTCCGGCCTGCCCGAACGGCTGCGACCAGGCTTCTGGGACAACGACGGCCGATGCTGCGGAACCGCGGGCGTCGGGGACGCCTTCCTCGATGCCTGGACGAGGGCGGGTGCCGAGGCCGACCTCGCCTTCGCCGTCCGCCTGGGAGAGGCGCTCGTGGAGAGGGCCGTCGAGGCGGACGGCCGCGCATTCTGGCGATTTCTGGAGCACCGCAAACCCGAGCCGCTGCTGCCACCCGGCGTTGGCTGGATGCAGGGCGCGGCGGGCATCGCCGCGTACCTCTTTCACCTGGCCCGCGTTCTGGACGTCGGCCGGGATGCGCCCGCCGTTCTGCGAATGGAGAGCTGGTGGGCTGTCGATCCGCGGCCGAGCCGATCGTCGGGGAGTTAGGTCGGACGGTCCGGCTGGAGAAGGAGGCCAGACATGGCGAAGTACCTGGTGCTGATCTACGGCGACGAGAAGCGGTGGGACAACCGCACGGACCAGGAGTGGGAGGTCAACCACGAGGGACACCGGGCGTTCCAGGAGGCCGCCGGGTCCGCCGTCCTCGGTGGCCATCAGCTGGAGAACAGCGCGACGGCCACCAGCCTTCGGGCCGGGTCGGGTTCGCCGACCATCACCGACGGGCCCTTCCTCGAGACCAAGGAGGCGCTCGGCGGGTTCTACGTCGTCGAGGCGACCGACCTCGACGAGGTGGTCCGGTGGTCCAGCCTGCTCCGCGAGACGGCCGAGGACCACAGCGGCATCGAGGTCCGGCCGATCGTGGAACGCTCCTGACTGCGAACGTCGCCGACGCTGTCGCGGACGCACACCGCAGCGAGTGGGCGTCCGTGCTGGCGAGCACGGCTCGCTTCACCCGTGACCTGGACCTCGCGGAGGAGTGCGCGCAGGACGCCTTCGCGCAGGCCCTCGTCACCTGGGCGCGGGACGGCGTCCCGGGCAAGCCGGGTGCCTGGCTGACCACGGTCGCGGCGAACCGTGCCCGCGACGCCCTGCGGAGACGGGCCGCCTTCCGGCGCCGGCTACCGCTGCTCGTGGCGGACGACGCCGCACCCGTGGTCGGCGAACGGCCCGCCGTCGACGACGACCGGCTTCGGCTGGTGTTCACCTGCTGCCACCCGGCGCTGTCCGCCGATGCGCAGGTGGCCCTGACCCTTCGGCTGGTATGCGGGTTGTCGACGGCGGAGGTCGCCCGCGCCTTCCTCGTGCAGGAGCCGACCATGGCGGCGCGGATCACCCGCGCGAAGAAGAAGATCGCCACGGCCCGCATCCCCTACCGCGTGCCGAGCCGCTCGGAGCTCCCGGAGCGGTTGGCAACGGTTCTCGACGTGGTCTACCTCGTCTTCACGACCGGGCACGCGGCGCCAGCGGGCGACGATCTGGTCCGCCGCGACCTCGTCGACCGCGCGCTGGACCTCGGTCGGATCCTCGACCAGCTGCTCCCTGACGAGACCGGAGTCGCCGGTCTCCTCGCCCTGATGTTGCTCGTCGACGCCCGTCGCGCCAGCCGGGTCGGTCCCGATGGCTCGCTCGTCCTCATGGCTGAACAGGATCGGTCGCTCTGGAACCGCCCTGAGATCGAGGAGGGCGCCGCCCTGCTCACCCGCGCCCTCGCGGGGCGACCGCCCGACCGTTATGCCGTGGAGGCCGCGATCGCCGCCGTGCACGCCGAAGCGCCGAGCTGGGCCGACACGGACTGGGACGAGGTCGTACGGCTCTACGACGTGCTGCTCGAACTGCGACCGTCCCCCATCGTCGCTCTCAACCGGGCCGCGGCGATCGGGTTGCGCGACGGCCCCCAAACCGGCCTCGACGCCCTGATGCCCCTGAACGACGAGCCGGTCCTCGCGACGTACCCCTACCTCAGCGCGGCCCGGGCCGACTTCCTGCGGCAGCTGGGCCGGCTGGAGGAGGCGCGGAACGCATACGAGGAAGCCTTGGCCCTGACCGGCAACGAGGTCGAGCGCGCCTTCTTGGCGAAGCGGCTGGACGAGGTCGGATGAGTCCTTCTGCGGCGGACGGTACCTCTCTCGTGTCCCGAGCGTTGGGGTGTGGAAAGATCCCCTGACGCTGCTCATGACGGGGGCACGCTCGCGCATCACTTCACGGGAGGTCGCCCTGTGACGCTCGCCAACCAGGCCGACGGGTCCCGCCCGCGGTTCCATCGGGTGCTGCTCAAGCTGTCCGGGGAGGTGTTCGGCGGTGGTCGGCTCGGCCTCGACCCGGCCGTGGTGCGGCGGATCGCCGACCAGGTCGCCGAGGCGGTGCGCAGCGGCGTCCAGGTGGCCATCGTCATGGGCGGGGGGAACTTCTTCCGCGGGGCGGAGATGCAGGCCAAGGGCATGGACCGGTCGCGCGCCGACTACATGGGGATGCTGGGCACGGTGATGAACTGCCTGGCGTTGCAGGACTTCCTCGAGAAATACGGCGTCGAGACCCGGGTCCAAACCGCGATCACCATGGGGCAGGTCGCCGAGCCCTACATTCCTCGCCGGGCGATCCGCCACCTCGAGAAGGGCCGAGTGGTCATCTTTGGCGGCGGCGCCGGCATGCCGTACTTCTCGACCGACACCGTCAGCGCCCAGCGGGCCCTCGAGATCAAGTGCGACGCCGTCCTCATGAGCAAGAACGGCGTCGACGGCGTCTACGACAAGGACCCGCGGGTCCATCCCGAGGCCCGGAAGATCGACCAGCTCACCTTCGACGAGGCCATCCAGCAGGGACTGCGCGTGGTGGACCAGGCGGCGTTCAGCCTCTGCCAGGACAACAAGCTGCCGATGGTCGTCTTCGGCATGGAGGGTGAGGGGAACATCACCCGCGCGCTGCAAGGTGAGAGGATCGGCACGCTCGTCACGCCGGTCTGACCGCAGGCCGGCAGCGGGAGTGCGGGCACTGACGCATACGGACTGATGTGTGAGGAACACACGATGATTGACGAGACGCTCTTCGAGGCCGAGGAGAAGATGGAGAAGGCCGTCGAGGTCGCCAAAGAGGACTTCGCGGGCATCCGGACCGGTCGAGCGAACCCCGGCATGTTCAACAAGCTCCTGGTCAGCTACTACGGGGCGCCGACGCCGCTCCAGCAGCTCGCGTCGTTCCAGACGCCCGAGGCGCGGACCATCATCATCAGCCCGTTCGACAAGTCGTCGATGCACGAGATCGAGAAGACGGTGCGCGACTCCGATCTCGGGGTGAACCCCAGCAACGACGGCAACATCATCCGCATCGTCCTGCCGATCCTCACCGAGGAGCGGCGCAAGGAGTACATCAAGCTGGCGCACCACAAAGCGGAGGAGGCGCGCGTGTCCATCCGCAACGTCCGGCGCAAGGCCAAGACCGACCTCGACCGCCTGGTCAAGGACGGAGAGGTCGGCGAGGACGACGGGGTGCGCGGCGAGAAGGAGCTCGAGACGCTCACCCGCAAGTACGTCGACACCGTCGACGCGTTGCTCAAGGGCAAGGAGAGCGAGCTCCTCGAGGTCTGAAGGCTCCCGAGATGCCCGTGCCCGCACGCAACATGACCGACGTACCGGTGCCGTCGCCTGACGAGTCGGAGGGTCCGCTCGTCGCTCCGGTCACCACCGAGGTCGAGTCGGTCAAGGTCTCCCGCGCCGGCCGGAACCTGCCCGCTGCCATCGCCGTCGGTCTCACGCTCGGCGCCGCGGTCGTCGTCACCCTGTTCGTCATCCCCAAGTGGACGTTCGTGGTTCTCGCGACGGCGGCGGTATGCGTCGGTGTCTGGGAGCTGTGCCGGGCGCTGCGCGCAGGTGGCTTCGCGGTCCCGCTCGTCCCCAGCATCGTCGGGTGCATCAGCATGCTCGGTGCGGCGTACGTGGGTGGCGCCCAGGCGCTGCTGGTCTGCTACGCGCTGACCTGTGTGGCGATCCTCGTCTGGCGGGTGGCGGACGGGGTGACGGGAGCGGCCCGGGACATCATGGGCGGGGCGCTGGTGGCCGCATACCCGTCGTTCCTCGCGGCCTTCTCCTCGCTGCTGCTCGCGCCGGACGACGGGACGTGGCGGATGTTCACCTACATCGCCGTGACCGTGGCGAGCGACATCGGAGGGTATGCGGTGGGTGTCCTCGCCGGGCGGCACCCGTTGGCCCCAACCATCAGTCCCAAGAAGTCGTGGGAGGGCTTCGCCGGTTCGGTGCTGTTCTGCATGGCGGTGGGCGTGGCGTGCGTGGTGCTCGCGCTGCACGGGCCCTGGTGGACCGGCCTCGTGGCCGGTGCGGCGGCAGCGGTGGGGGCGACAACGGGCGACCTCGTCGAGTCGACGATCAAGCGCGACCTCGGCATCAAGGACATGTCCAACATCCTTCCCGGCCACGGCGGCCTCATGGACCGCCTCGACTCGCTGATCCTGACTGCACCGATCATCTGGGCCGTGCTCGCGGTCCTGGTCCCGGTGGCCACCTCGTAGCTGGGTCTGCGGCGGCGTTGGGGCGCTCCCAGGTCATATACCCGGATCGGTTGCTATAACGACCTCCTCAGGCATACGACCGGGTATATGACTTCCTGGTCGGTTCCGAGCAGAACGACTCTCATCAGTCAGGCGGAGTTCCGGAGCACAACCGCGGCGTCGCGATCACCGCTGGCCGGAAGCCCGACTCACGAGCGACGACGTAGTGCGACTCGATCCGGCGCAGCACGGAACATGGGTCTCTTGCCAGCTGCTCGGGCGTCACGCCGACCACGACGATGCGACAGCTCGACAGGTCTGAGTCGTCGGTGAGCGTGGCGTCCCACTGCAAGGCGCCCGAATGGAACTGCCGGCTGTGCACCATAACCGCCATGCCGACGTCGTCGAACCACAGGTCCGGCGTCGTCCGCCGCTTGTCGTGCATGTCCTTGAGCCCGGGGTTCAGCATCACGCTTGGAAGCACTCGTAAAGACGCACCAACGTCGCGAGATCCGCCTCGGGGACCGACCACGAGCCGGCGGCCGCCTCGTGAAGGAGTTCCCGAAGCCGGGGCCGCCCCGTCGTTCACGAGCTTCAATCCAATGCGTGAGGTCGTCGAGCCTGACCATCCGTTGACGCATCACATCGATGAGCACGCCACGCGCCGTGTCGTCGGGCAGCACCGCGGCAGCGTCGACAACGGCACGAGACCGGCAGGACAGCCGAAGCGAATCCTTCTCCACCAAGCGCTCGTCGAGGAGATAGGTGCGACGGATCGTGACCCACTCGAGGGCACGAGGCTTGACAGTCGGCGGAGCCAGGACGTAGACGCGAGCGTGTGGCTCGACCGGAAGGAAGCCGAGGACCGTTGCCGCGCTCGGGCCGCCAGCCAGGACCGCGCCCCGCCATAGAGCAGTGCCGCCATCTGACGCTGGACGAGCGTGGGTGGCGCTGGTGCCAGCTGCACTACTCCAGGGAGCAGCTGTCTCTATGACCGGCCTAGCGACGACCGGATCTGAGCGGTCGACACGCCATGGCGTGTCAGCTGGTCTCGGCTCACGACGCCGTGCTTCTCTCTGGCGAGGCCGACGACTGACAACGGGAGATTCATCGCCTGATGATGGCCGGCTCGGTGGCGCGAGAAGTGCTGGAGCAGCGGTCCTGTGGATTCCGGGACGAGGTGCACGTCGCATGTGGACACGCGGACCTTGCCGGCGCCGGCTGAGACACTGGGTCACGCCATGACCGATCTGCCAACGCCCACCACGACACCGCCCCGGCCGGGCCAGCTCACCTTCACCTCGCCGCGCCGCGGCAAGCCGCCACGCCACCTGGCCGATCTCACGCCTGAGCAGCGTCGTGAGGCAGTCGAGTCCCTGGGCCACAAAGGGTTTCGCGCGAGGCAGCTGTCGACGCACTACTTCGAGCGGCTGGTCGATGATCCGAAGGACATGACAGACCTGCCGAAGGGCGTCCGTGACGACCTGGTCCGCGACCTGCTGCCGACCTTGCTGACGCCGATCGTGCAGCGCACCGCCGACGACGGTGAGACCCTGAAGTCGGCCTGGGGGCTCCACGACGGGGCTCTCGTCGAGTCGGTGCTCATGCGGTACCCCAACCGCGTCACGATGTGCATCTCCAGCCAGGCGGGCTGCGGGATGAACTGCCCCTTCTGCGCCACCGGGCAGGCCGGCCTGACCCGCAACCTCTCCACCGCGGAGATCGTGGAGCAGGTCGTGTATGCGGCCCGCTCACTCCGCCGCGGTGAACTCGCCGGCCGGGGCGCCGAGAACGAGCGAGAAGCGCCGCTGCGGGTCTCCAACGTCGTGTTCATGGGGATGGGGGAGGCGCTGGCCAACTACCGCGCGGCGATCGGCGCCATCCGGCGCCTCACGGACCCCACCCCTGACGGGCTGGGCATGTCGGCCCGCGGCGTCACCATGTCGACGGTGGGCCTCGTCCCGGCGATCGACCGGCTCGCCGCCGAGGGCCTCCCACTGACGCTCGCGCTCTCGCTGCACGCGCCGGACGACGAGCTGCGCAACGAGCTGGTCCCCATCAACACGCGGTGGTCGGTCGACGAGGCGATCGACGCCGCGTACCGGTACTTTCGGGCGACCAAGCGGCGCGTGTCGATCGAGTACGCCCTGATCCGCGACATCAACGACCAGGCCTGGCGGGCCGACCTCCTCGGCCTCAAGCTCAATGCTCGTGGCCGGGGCTGGGTGCACGTCAACCCGATCCCGCTCAACCCGACCCCCGGCTCCAAGTGGACCGCGTCCAGACCCGGCGTGGAGCAGCAGTTCGTGGAACGACTGCGCGCCGCCGGGATCCCCACCACGATCCGAGACACCCGCGGACAGGACATCGACGGAGCCTGCGGCCAGCTCGCCGCCGCCACGGCCTGAGGCGTCAGTCCGTGTAGCAGAGGCGGCGGAACCGTTGCCGCAGAGCGGGATCCAGCGCATCAGCGTCCGCGTCGCCCGCGGGATCGCCGTGCCGGTCGTAGAGCCAGAGGAGCAGCTGACCGCCGGTCCCGACGACCGTCGGCACACTCTCCGCGTCGAGGGCCGCCTTCGTGGTCCGGCTCACCGAGGCGGTGCCCGGCGGATCGGCGTCAGCGACCAGCCAGGCGGCGTCGGAGTCGGAGCACGCGAACCCCAGTCGCCCGTCGAGCGGCGGAGGCGGCGGGTCCTCGACGTCGGACGGGTTGGACACCGAGAAGTTGAGGAACTCGTCGACCGAGTCGGCGCCCACCTCTGCTGAGATATGGATGGCCCGACCGGCCGCGCGGGCGACGTCCCAGTGATGACCGACGGCCTCCTGGACCTGGTGCCGGATCACGAAGCCGGCGTCCTGCTGAGCGGGCGCCCACGTCCAGACCGGCGCCGCCGGGTCGGCCCCGCTGAGCACGCGGACCAACCGGTCGGCGCCCGTGCGGAACACCTCGACCGCCGTTTCGTCACAGGCTCTCTCCGGTTCCTCGAGGTGGTCGGGCCGCTCGGTCAGACCGTCCTCGACGATGGTCGCCCAGAACCACTGCACCCGGGTGAGATGGTGGACGGCGTCCCGGACGGTCCATCCCGGACAGAACTCGACGTCGGCGTCGAGGTTGCCCGTCGCGGCGCCGGCGAACCCGGCGCTGTGCTCGGCGATGGCGGCGGTGCACTCCTGCTGGGTCAACGGCACCCGGCCACCGTACGGTCAAGCCCATGGACACCGCGACGCGGGACGACCTGGCCCGAACTCTTCAGGAGATCCGTGACGCGGGGCTGTGGAAGCACGAACGCCAGCTGACGTCGCCGCAGTCCGCGCGGGTCAGCACGCAGCATGCCGACGCCCTGAACTTCTGCGCGAACAACTACCTCGGGCTCGCCGACGAGCCCCGAGTGATCGCTGCCGCCACGGCCGCTCTGAAGCAATGGGGGTTCGGCATGGCCTCGGTGCGGTTCATCTGCGGGACGCAGACGGTCCACACCGAGCTCGAACGCCGCCTCGCGACTTTCCTCGGCACGGAGGCGGCCCTCCTGTACTCGTCGTGCTTCGATGCCAACGGCGGGATCTTCGAGACCCTGTTCGGCCCCGAGGACGCAATCATCTCCGACGAGCTCAACCACGCCTCGCTCATCGACGGGATCCGGCTGAGCCGGGCCCGGCGGCTGCGCTACCGCAACGCCGACATGGGCGACCTCGCCGCCCAGCTGGAGGCGGCCGCCGGCGCCAGGCGGACCGTCGTCGTCACCGACGGTGTCTTCTCCATGGACGGCTCGTATGCGCCACTAGACCGGATCTGCCAGCTCGCGAATTCGCACGGAGCCATGGTCCTCGTCGACGACTCTCACGCGGTCGGTTTCGTCGGTCCCGGCGGTCGCGGAACGCCGGAGCTCTTCGGCGTCCAGGACCGCGTCGACATCCTCACCGGCACGCTGGGCAAGGCCCTCGGCGGAGCCTCCGGCGGGTACGTCGCGTCGCACGGCGAGGTCGTCGACCTGCTGCGGCAGCGCTCGCGGCCGTACCTCTTCTCGAACTCGGTCGCCCCCGTCGTCGTCGCCGGTTCTCTGGCCGCGCTCGACCTCGCACAGGAAGCCGGCGACCTGCGAAAAACCCTCGAGCGCAACACCATCCACTTTCGCGAGCTCATGGAGGAAGCCGGGTTCGACCTGCTGCCGGGCACGCACCCCATCATGCCGGTGATGTTCCCCGGCGAGGAGGGGGCGCTGCGGGCGACTCGGATCGCGGAGCACATGCTCGTCGCCGGCGTCTACGTCGTGGCCTTCTCCTTTCCGGTCGTGCCGCGAGGCCGGGCGCGCATCCGCGTCCAGCTGTCTGCGGCGCACTCGGAAGCGGACGTGCGCCGGTGCGTCGAGGCGTTCGTCGCCGCGCGGGCTGCGGTGGGCTGACCCGGATGCGGCCCGACGCCGGCGGCTCCGACGTTCAGCAGGCGGAGACGATCGCCACCGCGTCTTGCGGGTCGTCGACGAGGTGAAGCCGGTCGGCCATGCCGCGACCCTGCCCCATCGCGCGCAGCAGCGGCCACACCGGCAGCGTGTCTACCCAGTGGTCGACCCCGATGAGGACCAGCGGCGGGCGAGTGACGTTCGACCCGGCGTAGTAGAGCCGGGTCGCCAGCTGGAAGATCTCCTGCACGGTGCCGGCTGCGCCGGGCATGACCAGCACTCCGGCGTTCGACCGGGCCAGCAGCCCGTCCTCGCGCACGGCGTTGGAGAAGTACTTCGCGATCCCCTGGGCGAACACGTTGGGCGGCTCGTGGCCGTAGAACCAGGTGGGCACGCCGAGCGACCGAACCGCGTCAGCCGGCCTTCCCGACGGCACCATCGGTGCCGCCGAGCCCGGCTCCGGCCAGGCCCTCGGTCCGAAGGAGTCGAGCACCTCGAAGGCCACCTGCGCCCAGGCGCGCACATCGGGCACGAAGGTGGGGACCGGCCGCAACCGCACGAGGGCCTCGTCGAGCACCTCCGGAGACGGGGCGACGGCGCCGAGGTTGGCCGCCTCCATCGCTCCAGGGCCGCCGCCGGTCGCCACGACCAGCCCGGTCGAGGCGAGCGTGTGCCCCAGACGTGCCGCGGCCGCATACCCGTCCGTGCCTCGCGGCTGGGCGTGTCCGCCCATGATTCCGACGATCCGTCGTCCCGCCACCCACTCGTCGAGGGCGTCGCTGATCGAGTCGTCGTGGATCGCCTTGAGGAGCGAGGCGTATGCGTCGCCCGCCAGCCGCATGTCGCGGCCCCAGTTGTACGCACGTGAGTCGACCGTCGCGGCATACCCTTCCCGGCCGTCCAGCCCGGCGTACAGCTCCTGCCCCGTGTAGAGGTGCGCCCGGAACACGTCGACCGGGGTGTCCGGCCCGCCCGGGAACACGACGGCGCCGTGTACTTGGAGGTGGACGAGCAGCTCGTTGGAGACCTGTCCGCCGAGGACGACGAGGTCCCGCAGCTGTGTCAGGCGGAGCAGTCGGGACTCGACCGGCCGAAGGTCGATGTCCTGCAGACGCACGCCGCACAGCGACCGGCCGGCATCGAGCCACTCGGTTAGCTGGCTGGTCGACTCGATCTCCACGGGCAGGATCCTGTCACTGCCGAGCACCGTCCGGGGCAGTGGCGATCCGCTCCAACAGCCGCGAGAGCACGACCAGCTCCCGGTTCGTGAGGTCGCGGGCGACGTGCTGCTCGATCAGGTCGAGGTACGTGGGTGCCGTCCGGCGGAAGGCGTTGCGCCCCGACGACGTGATGACCGCGTAGGCCGACCGGGCGTCCTCAGGGTTCGTCTCCCGCCGGACGAGGTCGACGGCGACCATGTCGTCCACCACGCGGCTGACCCGGCTACGGCTCAGCACCACCCGCATACCCAGGTCGCTCATGGTCAGCCGACCACCCGGGGCGGCCTGCAGCTCGAGCAGGACGTCGTAGAACGGCAGCGACACGCCGCTCGCTCGGAGCTGGGCATCGATCAGGGGGACGACACGGGACTGGGTGCGCAGCAGGCTGCCCCAGGCGTCGGCGGCGAGATGTCTCCGAGAGGCCGGCATGTGCTCAAGATTAGCCTAGTTGCGTGCTCACGCACATTTATATAAGGTGTGTGCGCACGCACATAAGGAGTTGACATGACGAACGTATTGCACATCTCGTCCTCACCGCGGGGTGACTTGTCCGAGTCGAGCGCCTTGGCTGACGCCTTCTTGACGGGCCTCGCCGAGACGCGGCCGGATGTCGACGTCGAGCACTGGGATCTCTGGGACGGCACGTTGCCCGAGTTCGGTCCCGACTACGCCAGAGCGAAGATGGCCGTCTTCGCGGGGCAGGAGCCCACCGGCGCCGCCGGCGAGGCGTGGGACGCGGTCCGGCGCACCTTCGCCCGATTCGCGGCGGCGGACGCATACCTCTTCTCGGTGCCGATGTGGAACGCGGGCGTCCCCTACATCCTCAAGCAGCTCGTCGATGTTGTGAGCCAGCCTGGGATGGTCTTCGCCTTCGATCCGGATCGCGGATACACCGGGCTGCTCACCGGGCGACGAGCGGTCGTGGCCTACACCAGCGCGGTCTACGGTGCGGGACGCCCCACGTCCTTCGGCTCCGACTTCCAGTCGACCTTCCTGGAGGACTGGCTGAACTGGGCGGGCATCACCGATGTCACCAGCGTCGAGTTTCGGCCGAACCTGGCCGTGGCCGACGCGGATCGTCGGCGCATGGAGGCCCATCGCCGGGCCACCGAGCTCGGTCGCACCTACCTGCGGGAGCGCACGGCGGCCTAGTTACCCGGCTAGGGTCGGAGCCATGAGCGACGGTGCCTACGCGAGAACCTACGCCCGCAGCATGGAGGACCCGCAGGGATTCTGGAGCGAGGCCGCGAAGGACATCGACTGGATCACGCCACCCGACCGCGTCCTCGACGACTCGCGACCACCGTTCTACCGGTGGTTCCCGGGCGCGACGCTGAACACCTGCTACAACGCGCTCGACCGCCACGTCGAGGGCGGCCGGGCCGACCAGGTGGCGATCCACTACGACTCGCCGGTCACCGGCACGAAGCGGTCGATCACATACGCGGAGCTGCTCGCCGACGTGCGCCGCCTCGCCGGGGCCCTGGCCGGCGCCGGGGTTGAAAAGGGCGACCGGGTCGTGATCTACATGCCGATGGTCCCCGAGGCGGTCGTGGCCATGCTGGCGTGCGCGCGGATCGGGGCCATCCACTCGGTGGTCTTCGGGGGCTTCGCCCCGGCGGAGCTGGCCGCCCGCATCGACGACGCCCGCCCGAAGGTCGTGCTCACCGCCTCCTGCGGAGTCGAGCCGACCCGGGTCGTCGAGTACAAGCCGATCATCGAGGCGGCCGGGGCGCGGGCCACGCACCGCCCGGACGTGTGCGTGGTCCTCCAGCGCGAGCAGGCCCGGGCCGATCTCAAGGAAGGCGATGTCGACTGGGCCGACTTCGTCTCCTCGCCGGCCGCCGACGCGGGCGCCGACTGCGTCGAGGTGGCGGCCACCGACCCGCTCTACATCCTCTACACCTCCGGGACGACGGGAAAGCCGAAGGGCGTCGTCCGCGACAACGGTGGCCACGCCGTCGCCCTGCGCTGGTCGCTGGAGAACGTCTACGGCGTCCGGCCGGGGGAGACGTGGTTCACGGCGAGCGACGTCGGGTGGGTCGTCGGCCACTCCTACATCGTGTATGCGCCGCTGCTCACCGGCTGTACGTCCGTTCTCTACGAGGGCAAGCCGGTCGGCACGCCCGACGCCGGCGCGTTCCTCCGGATCATCTCCGAGTACCGCGCGGTCGCGATGTTCACCGCACCCACCGCGTACCGGGCCATCAAGAGGGAGGACGCGACCGGTAACAAGGTGGGCGACTACGACCACTCGTCGCTGCGCACGCTGTTCCTCGCTGGGGAGCGACTCGACCCCGACACCTGGGAGTGGGCCTCCAACCGGCTCGGCATCCCCGTCATCGACAACTGGTGGCAGACCGAGACGGGCTGGCCGGTCGCCGCCAACCCGCGCGGGATCGAGACGCTGCCGATCAAGTCCGGCTCTCCCTCCGTGCCGATGCCGGGATACGCGGTGACCGTCCTCGACGAGGAGGGTTCGCCGGTCGAGCCGGGGGTCGAGGGGGCGATCTGCCTGAAGCTGCCGATGCCCCCGGGGACGCTGCCAACCCTGTGGGGCGACGACGACCGGTACGTCTCGTCGTACCTGTCGGCGTTCGATGGCTACTACCTGACCGGCGACGGCGGGTACCTCGACGAGGACGGTTACCTCTACGTCATGGGCCGCACCGACGATGTCCTCAACGTCGCCGGGCACCGGCTGTCGACCGGGTCGATGGAGGCGGCCCTGGCCGGCCACCCCGACGTGGCCGAGTGCGCGGTGATCGGCGTCGCCGACGACCTCAAGGGCCAGGTGCCCCGCGGGCTCGTGGTTCTCAAGTCCGGCGTCGACGCGTCGGCGGAGGGGGAGCGGATCCGGCGTGAGCTGGTGTCCCGCGTGCGCGACGAGGTGGGCGCCGTGGCGGCGCTGCGCCGGGTCGACATCGTCACGGCGCTGCCGAAGACCCGCTCCGGGAAGATCCTGCGCCGCACCATGCGGGAGATCGCCGACGGGAAGGGCCCCGCCACACCGCCGACGATCGAGGACGCCACCGTGCTCGAGAAGCTCACGCCGGTGCTGCGGTCACCCGCCGAGCCGGGGTGACGAGGCAAGATCACCGACCGCCTCTCGTCAGCGGCTCACTCGGTAGGCCTCAGAACGCGCCGCCGGTCCGCCACGGCATCTCCTGCAGGGTGAGGGTGTTGCCGTCGGGGTCGGCGAAGGCGGCGTACTTGACTCCGCCACCGAGGTCTTCGGCGGGGGAGATGTCCACGCCGCGAGCCGCGAGGTCGGCCCTCGCTTCGTCGATGTCCGAGACCACCAGGTGCAGGCTCCTGATCGAGCCGGGCGGGCCGTCGTAGGCCGGCAGCCCGGTGCCCAGCCCGATCGAGCACGCCGACCCGGGCGGAGTCAACTGCACGATGCGGATGCCCTCCGCCGGTGAGATGTCGACGTCAACGGTGAAGCCGAGCTGGTCCGCGTAGAACGACTTCGCTCGGTCCACATCGGTGACGGGAACAGGTACGAGCTCGAGCTTCATCTGCACAGGAAGAACCTACCCACGCTTCTGCCGTGGAGCAGGGGGCTGCGGTGGCGCATACCCCTGACAGCATCGGGTCGTGCTCGGCGTCCTCGAGGGGTTCGCGACGATCGCCGCCGTCGTCGCCCTCGGCTGGGTCCTGGCGCACTTCGGCGTGCTCGGGACCAGCGGGCAGCTGTTCCTGAGCCGGCTCGCGTTCTACGTCGCCTCCCCGGCGCTGTTGCTCGTCGTGATGTCGCAAACCCCGATCAGCGCGATCGTCTCCGCGAACCTGGTCGCCTCCGCCGCCTCGGTCCTCATCACGGTGGCCGTCTACCTCGTCGTCGCGCGGCTCCGCTGGCAGCCCCCACTAGGAGAGACCGTCATCGGCAGCCTCTGCTCCGCGTACGTGAACGCCGGCAACCTCGGGATCCCCATCGCGCTCTACGTCCTCGGCGACATCTCGCTCATGGCGCCGACGCTGCTGCTGCAGCTGCTCATCATCACGCCGATCGGGCTGGCGCTCCTCGACGCCGACCGCGGTGGTCACCGCCCGTCCCTGCGCAACGGGTTCCGCAGCGTCACCCGGAACCCCATCACCATCGGCGCCCTCGCGGGTGTGGTGCTCTCAGTGGTCGTTCCCTACGTCAACCCGGAGGTGCTCACCCGACTGATGCGTCCGGTCGAGATCGTCGGCAACATGGCCGTCCCGGCGATGCTCATCGCCTTCGGGATCTCGCTGCGGCGCGGGCCGAAGCCCGGCGCCGGCGGCTCGACGCCGCACGTCGTGACCGTCGTCGCGCTCAAGCTCTTGCTCCAGCCGGTGGCGGCGGTGGCCGTGGGGTATGCGGCGGTGGGGCTGCGCGGGCACGCCCTCTTCGTGGCGGCGGTCACCGCAGCTCTGCCGACGGCCCAGAACGTCTTCACCTACGCGAACACGTACCGCCGCGCGACGTACCTCGCCCGAGACGCGATCTTCGTCAGCACCTTCCTGTCGGTGCCCGCGATCCTGCTCATCGCGCTGCTCTTCAGGGGTGCGTGAGTTCTGCTGCAAGACATTCCCGCGGTGACTTCTCTTCTGGCTAGCCCTGAATCGCTATCGGGGGATGCCCGAATTCCACAAGGGGCAGACAGATGAGTATGCGGCCGATCTCCCAAACCCTGGGCTGTGCGCCGACTGACTAACCTCGGGCGGTATGTCGACCGCGCAGTTCACCGTCCACACCAGCCTGGCGCCGGCCGACGCCCTGGAGCTGCTGACCGACTTCGGGCCGGACCGGGCGAAGCGGTGGCCGAACATCGACGCCGACCACTTCCGGGTGCACGCCGAGGGCGACGACTGGGCGGAGGTCACCGAGGGCACCGCGATGGGCTGGGAGCGCGAGCGGTACTCCTGGGACCGCGCCGCGGGCACCGTCGTCGTCGACACCCTCGACTCGAACCTCTGGGGCCCGGGCAGCAGCTGGCACTACGAGCTGAAGCCGGCCGGCACCGGGACCGACGTCCACGTGACCCTCAACCGGGTTCCTCGGTCGTTCCGCGGGCGGCTCATCGGCGCCCTGATCCCGGTCGTGGGCGCCCGTACTCTCGGCCGCCAGCTCGAGTCGGTGCTGCGACACGCCGAGACGCTCTGATCAGCGACCTTCGGCCAGCGCCTTGAGGCTGGTCATCGCGCCCATCGTCTGGTCGGGGAGCTGACGCTTGATCATCGGCGTGAAGGCCTTGCCGATGCCCTTGGTGTCGATGGTGATGGTGTGGGTGAGGCGGCTGCGGCCGGCGTCCAGAGGCTCGGCGCGAAAGTCCACCGAGACGGCCATCATCCGGTCGGTGAACCGGTTCTCGAGGTGGCGGTTGGGCTCGTGCTGGGCCACCTCGCCGTCCATGACACCGGTGCGGCTGCCGTCCTTGTAGTGGTACTTCATCTTCTGCCCGACGGCGATTGGGCCATCCGACAAGGCCTCGATCTTCGTGCAGCGCTTGAGCCACTCCGGCGTGCGCGTCACGTCGTCGAGGATCGCGAAGATGGCCTCCGGAGGTGCCTCGACCTCCATGCTCTGCGAATACTGGGGCACGTTGCTCATCGTGGCACCGACCCCGATAGTTCTGTGCAGTTCTGGAGGTCCAACCCCTCATGAAGACTCGGAACCTCGCCACGCTGTACGACCTACCGGCCATGGACTGGGAGCCGGTTCGCCGCGTCATGGACAGCGGTGTCACCCAGGCCCCCGACACGGGTGGACCGAACCGGCACTCGTCCTGGCTCACGACCGTGGACCCGGACGGTGCGCCGCATACCGCCGGAGTGGGGGCGCTGTGGGTCGACGACGCGTACTGGTTCCAGACCGGCCCGGGGACCCGGAAGGCGCGCAACCTGGCCCACGACCCTCGGTGCTCCATCGCG
>Ga0307288_10000122_pt1 | contig 27871 bp, 29 predicted proteins | sample ER_DNA_142_FD_194469 | JGI IMG/M metagenome (GOLD analysis project Ga0307288, IMG submission 194469) | Bulk soil microbial communities from the East River watershed near Crested Butte, Colorado, United States - ER_DNA_142 | ecosystem: Environmental > Terrestrial > Soil > Floodplain | place... | reverse complement strand
GCGCCGGCGGATGTCTGGGCAGCGCCGGTGGCGACCTGCGACGTACCCGTCGCCACGCCGGAGGCGCCGATCGAGAGCCGACCCGCGGCGGTGCTGAGGCTATCCGCACCGGAGCTGACCTGCGACGTGCCGGTGGCGAGCTGGGCAGCGCCCTCGGCCAGCCCCGAATTGGCGGTGGCCAATCCCTGCGCGGCCCGTGAGACCACCGTGCTGCGCGCGGTCTCGGCGCCGACGGCGAGCCGGAGCGCCCCCGCGCCGTCGGACTCCAGCCGGCTCTGCGTGGCCAGGGCGGAGATGCGGTCGCAGTAGGCGCGGTCGACCGTGGCCGGGCACGCGTCGGCGACCTCCTGGGCCCGGTTCGCGACCGCGGCCGAGACGTCGGCGTGCAGCCTGGCGTCCTCGTCGACGCGGCCCAGACCAGTGGCGAGATCGGCGGCCTGATTGGACAGCACCGTGGCTCCCGTGGCGAGGCGTTGCGCCGTCGTCGACAGGGTGCTGGCCCCCCGCGGCCGCCGCCTCGGCGCCCTGGTCGAGCTGCCGAGCCGCGGTGGCCAGGCTGCTGCTTCCCTGGGCCACCTGGGCCGCACCAGTGGCCGTCTGAGCAGCGCCCGAGGAGAGCGTGGCCGCGCTGGCCGCGAGGCTGCTGCTGCCCTGGTCGAGGGAGTCGGCTCCACTGGCGACCTGGCTGGTGGAGTCGGCCAGCTGCTGGCTCGACGACGCCAGCTCGTCGCTCGAGCTGGCCAGCGTTTGTGCGCTCGAGGCCGAGCTGGACAGCGAGTTGTGGATGCTGGTCAGGCTCTGCAGCAGCTGGTCGACGTACGAGGAAGTCACCTGCTGGCCGAGTGTCAACGCCGCCTGGTCGACGGTCAGCTGCGCGAGGGCCGCGACGGCCGCATGGCCGATTCGTCGGTGACGAGCTGGAGCTTGGGCCTGTTGAGGGTTGGTGCCCGACGTGGACGTGATAGCCGCAAGTTCTGCGGGATGGTCAGCACGCCGTAGAACGAGCCGTCCTGGAGTCCGGCAGCGGCGTCGTCGGCGTCCATCAGCTGCCACGACAAGGGCGTCGTCGTCGACGGGCTGGGTTCGCTGAGGTTGGCCGCAAGGAGGCGTCCGGCGGCGACCGTCTTCTGGTCGTTGCCCGAGCCGGTCGTCACGGGAGCGTCGTTGTTGACGATGGCGACCGCGATCGCCGAGGGGCTGGTCTGGTGGCCCTTGATGGCCCACAGCAGCATGCCGCCGGCCAGGACGGCCAGCAGCACTGCGACGACCGGCAGACGGCACGCCGCCAAGCCGGGTTGCTACGGCCGGTTGCGATCGGTCATGCCCGCTCCCCCTCGGCGCGCCCGTCGTCGTGCGCGTCGTCCCCGGTCGCGAACCCGGACCCGTCGCCGGCCGCGACCCGTATGCGCGTCGTCGAGGTCTCCGTCTCGCCCCCGCCGACGCGGGCCGGCTCGGCGTCGCCGTCGTGGCCGAGCCGGCGCTCGGCGCTGGTCTGCACCGTCGCGGGTTGGCGGAAGCCGGAGGGAGGCGTGCAGCGCCGCGGTCACCAGCGGCAGGCCAGCGGCCAGGAGGGATGCAAAGGTGATGGCGAGCACGGCGAAGGCCAGCAGGACGCCGAGCACCTCGGTGATGCCGATGCCCACGCCGGTGGGCGGGTACATGGCTCCGCCGAGGGTGACGGTGAACGCGGCGCCGGCCGGTGGCTGCGCCGCCGCCTCGACCTGCGTTATCGCTTCGGGCGGCAGGCTCGTCGCCGGCACGTCGAACTGGATCGACGACATCGCGTTGAGCTTGTCCGGCGAGATGGTGCCGACCGCATCGCTGGCGAAGGGGTCGTCGACGGAGCTGACGTGCTGGACCTTGGAAATGGCCTGGATCTGCTGCTCCACCGCGGCCTGCTGGTCGGCGATGGGACCAGACGTGGACGTGAACACGACCTGGCCCGTCGTTCCGGACGCCTAGGGGAATCGCTGCGCGAGGGTGTCGATGCCGCGCTGGGACTCGGTACCGGGGATGGTGTAGTCGTTGACCAGCTGTCCGCCGGCCAGTCCGGCTAGGGCGAACGCCGCGGCAGCCAGCAGGCACCAGGCGATGAGGACGTTCCAGCGGTGGCGCGTAATGCGATGTCCGAGCGTGTACAGCAGGGTCGACATCGACTCACCCCTCCCCCAAGTTTCGTGACGTTAGGTGTGTACCACTCCGCACTGAGCGCGCCGACGAGATTGCGCACCTCAAGGCGCAGGCATGTCCAGCGGTGAGCCCGCCGCATCGCGTGTGATGCGCACACTGGTCCGAATTCGCTCGGCCCTCCGAGCGCCAGCGGACCACTCTGGTCACGCCCAGGTCAGAGCGAAGGATCGCCGGAGGGGCCGTCCCGGGGCCAGTACCGTTCGCGCATGACCGAGGTTTTGGAACCGTGGACGGACTTCAATGTGGCGATGGCCGGCGCCACGGGTGCCTTGGCCGGTCTGGCCATCGTCGCCGCGAGCGTCAACATCGGGGACATCGTCAAGGACAACTCGCTCACGTCCAGACTGGCGTCCGGGGTCGCAACGCTGGTCCTGGCCCTGATCGTGTCAGCCGTCGGGCTGGTTCCAGGTCTGTCACTGACCGGATACGGGATCGTGGTGCTCGTCGCGACGCTGATCGCTGGGGGTTTTCACGGCATCGCATCGCGGCGGATCTTCCAGAACAAGGACCCTATGAACCGACTGGCCCCGGTCAAGGCCGGAGTCGGTTTCGTTCCTCTGGTGTCGTACCTCGCGGGCGCGATACTGCTGCTGTCCGACAACGCCTCAGGCCTGACGTACCTGGCGGTCGCGTCCATCCTCGCCATCATCAGCGCGCTCCTCGTCTCGTGGGTCGTGCTGGTCGAAGTCCTGCGATAGCGCCGAAGCCCCTGGGCCCGGCGCGTCCTGACGGTTCCATCCACTATCAAGGGCGGGGGCACCCGGCCTGAGTCAGGAGTATTCGGGGACCCACCGCATCCGTGTGATCCGCTCGGCGAGCTCCTCCCACGACCGCTTGGGCGCAACCCCCTCGGCCACTGCCTCGAGAGCGACAGCGTGAGCGATGCGCGGTGCGAGGTCAGGGAGTCGGGCGACGCGCGGAAGGAGACCGTCTGCGGCCGACGTCCGGGCCGGGCTCAAGGCGGCCAGTTCGCGCGCCGCCGCGAGGAACATCGAGTCGGTGACCCGGGTGGCGTTGGCGGCGACGGCGGCGAGCCCCATGGCGGGGAAGATGAAGGCGTTGTTGCACTGCGAGATCGTCGCCAACCCGGAGTCCGTCGCGACCGGGGGGAACGGTGATCCCGTGGCCACGAGGGCTCGGCCGGCGGTCCACGCCAACAGGTCGGCCGGGTCAGCCTCCGCCCGGCTGGAGGGGTTGGAGAGGGGCAGGATGACGGGCCGAGCGGTCTGTTCGGCCATCGCCCGGACGATCGGCTCGGTGAAAGCGCCGGCGGCCGTCGACAAACCGATGAGCACGGTCGGCCGGAAACCGTCTACGACCGACCCCAGCGATGGCCGGCCGTCCGACTCCCACTGATGCGCCAGCTCGCTTGTCGTCGCGAAAGGCCGTTGGGCGTCGTTGAGGTCCGCCCGGTCCTGCGTGAGCAGCCCCGCGACGTCCACCATCGCGAATCGGGCAGACGCCTCGGAGCGCGGGACCCCTTCGGCGGCGAGGGCCGTGACGAGGTACTCGGCCACTCCGGTCGCCGCCGACCCGGCCCCGAGCAGGGCGAACCTCTGATCCGTGAGCGGCGTCCCACTCGCGTCGCTGGCCGCCAGGACGGTCGCCAGGGTGACCGCTGCCGTGCCCTGGATGTCGTCGTTGAACGTGAGCAGCGTGTCGCGGTACCGGTCCAGAAGTGGCCGCGCGTGGTCGATGGCGAAGTCCTCCCACTGCAGTAGGACGTCGGGCAGCTCCGCACGGACCGCGTCGACGAACTGATGGACGAAGTCGTCGTATTCCGGTCCGGTGATGCGGTGGTGCCGCCAACCGAGGTATCCCGGGTCGGCGAGCCGGGCCTCGTCATTGGTCCCCACGTCGAGGGTGATCGGGAGCGTGCGGGCTGGGTCGATGCCGCCGATGGCGGTGTAGAGCGCCAGCTTTCCGATGGGGATGCCCATCCCGCCGATGCCCTGGTCGCCGATGCCGAGCACCCGCTCGCCGTCGGTGACGACGATGACGTCCACCGCCTCCTGCAGTCGGTTGCGCAGCACCTCGCGCATCCGTTCCCGCATCGAGTACGCGAGGAACAGCCCCCGCGGCCGCCCGTAGATCCGGCTGAACTCCTGGCACGCCAGAGCCACGGTCGGCGTGTAGATGATGGGAAGCATCTCCTCGAGGTGGTCGGCGATGAGCCGGTAGAAGAGATGCTCGTTGGTGTCCTGAAGGTCGCGCAGGAAGATGTGCCGCTCCAGGGGGCCCTCGAAGTCACCGTATGCGGCGTATGCGCGCACCGCCTGCCCCTCGATCGTCTCGACCGCCACGGGCAGGATCCCGTGCAGGCCCAGGGCGTCTCGCTCGGACTCGGTGTAGGCGGTTCCCTTGTTGCGCAACGGATCGAGCAGTCCGCTGGAGTCGCTCATACTCGTGCCGTCCTGTTCGGGTCACGTCGTGCCACCGCCGCCAGCCGGAGACACCGGTCGAAGAACATCGCCCGGGACCAGTGGTCTCGCGTGCCGGTCCACAATCTGCCAGCGCTCGGCCCTGGTCGCTAGGCGAGCCTGACTTCAACCGCGGATCGCGCCCTGCTTCCTGAGTCGGGCGATCTCCTGGTCGCTCAAGCCCATGGCGGCCAGGATGTCGGCAGTGTCCTCGCCGTGTGTGGGGCTCGCGTGCCGCAGCGCCGGAGGGGTGCCGGTCAGCTTGAGCGGCGAGCCCAGCGTCCGGATCGTGCCCTCCGTCGTATGCGGTAGGTCGACGACCATGTGGCGGGCCAGGATCTGCGGATGAGTCAGGGTTTCGGGGACGGTGAGGATGGGCCCTACCGGGACGCCCGCCTCAGAGAGCAGGCCGGTCCACTCGGTCGCCGACTTCACTGAGAGGGCCTGCTCGATGAGCGGCAGGAGCTCGTCGCGGTTGCGGACCCGGTCGGGGTTGGTCGCGAACCGCTCATCGTCGGCGAGGGCGTCCAGGCCGACGACCTGGGCGAACCGCCGCCACAGCCCGTCGTTGCCCGCCGCCACCATCAGGTCACCGTCACCCGTGGAAAACCCCTGATACGGAACGATGTTCGGGTGCGCCGAGCCGTAGCGACGCGGCGTCTCTCCTGACGCGAAGTGGTTCTGCGCCACGTAGGTGAGCCAGGCCGTCAGCCCATCGAGCAGGGCCACGTCGACGTGCTGACCTTGGCCGGTCTGCTCGCGCGACACGAGCGCTGCCAGGATGCCGATGGCGACCCACATCCCCGCCGCCAGGTCGGCCCCCGCCACGCCGAAGCGGACCGGCTCGCCGTCCCCTTCGCCTGTGACGCTCATCGCACCGCTCATCGCTTGGGCGATCGCGTCGTAGCCGGCGTCCTGGCTCATCGGTCCGCTGTGGCCGTAACCGCTGATGGAGCCGTAGACCAGCCGAGGGTTCACTGCCCTGAGCTCCTCGTACCCCAGCCCCAGCCGCGCCGCGGTGCCTGGCCGGAAGTTCTCGACCAGTACATCGGCCGACTCTGCCAGCCGACGAACGAGATCCCTGCCGACCTCGCTCTTGAGGTCGATGGCCAGCGACCGCTTGTTGCGGTTCACCGCGTGGTAGTACGCCGCGTCGTCGCCCTGGAACGGCGGCCCCCAGTGCCGGGTGTCGTCGCCGCGCGCGGTGTCCTCGATCTTGACGATGTCGGCCCCGAGGTCGGCCAGGATCATCGTGCTGAACGGGCCGGAGAGGATGCGGGTCAGGTCCAGGACCCGCACCCCTCGCAGAGCCCCCTCGCGCAGCTGCCAGGGGGCCGAACCGGCTGTTGCGCTCACCGGCTCAGGTCGTCGGGCTGGCGGATCCGCGCGTGACGCCGACGTCCTCCCCTGCGGCCTCACGGCGCAGCTGGGTCCTCGGCATGAGCAGCAGGGCGATCATCGACAGGACGCAGCAGCCGATGATGTACCAGCTGATGCCGGTGCTCGAGTTGGTCGCGTTGAGGATGGCCGCCGCGATGAGCGGGGCCGGCCCGCCGGCGATCACGGAGGCGAGCTGGTAGCCCAGTCCGGCTCCGCTGTAGCGCAGGTTCGTCCCGAAGCTCTCCGCGATGAGCGCGGCCTGGGGCCCGTACATCATGTCGTGGACGATCAGCGATACGACGATCGCGACCAGCGCGAGTCCGGCCACCTTGGTGTTGAGCAGTCCGAAGTACGGGAAGGCATACAGGGCCATGCAGACGATGCCGATGCCGTACATGAGCCGGCGGCCGATCTTGTCGGAGAGGAAGCCGAAGAACGGCACACTGACCAGGCCGACGGCTGCGGCGACGAGGGTGTAGTTGAGCAGCTCGTTGCGCTCCATCTTGAGGATCGTGGTGCCGTAGGTGAGGACGAAGGTGATGAAGATGTAGAACGGCGCCTGCTCGGCCATCCGGACGAAGGCCGAGGTAATGATCTCCATCGGGTGTTCCTTGAACACCTGGACGAACGGCCGTTTGACGACGACCTCGGCCTTCTTGATCTGGGCGAACTGCGGCGTCTCCATCACTCGCAGCCGGACATAGAGGCCGACGCCGACCAGGACGATGCTGAGCAGGAACGGCACCCGCCAGCCCCAGCTCTCGAACGCCTCGTTCGACAACGCCCCGCTCATGACGCGCACTAGGCCGGTCGACAGCAGCAGACCCATCGGGACCCCGAGCTGCGGCCAGCTGGCCATGAGACCGCGCTTGTGGTTCTCGCCCCACTCCATCGCCATGAGGACTGAGCCGCCCCACTCGCCGCCGACACCGAGGCCCTGGCAGATGCGCAGCAGCGTCAGGATGATCGGCGCCCAAACGCCCAGGGTGTCGTAGCCGGGCAACAGACCGATGAGGAACGTGGCGATGCCCATGAGCATCAGCGTGGTGATGAGTGTCGCCTTGCGGCCGACCCGGTCGCCGTAGTGCCCGAAGATCGCCGCCCCGATGGGTCGCGCCGCGAAGCCGACGAACTGGGTCGAGAACGCCAGCAGAATGCCGGCAAACTCTGAGCTGCCCGGAAAGAACAGCTTCGGGAAGATCAGGGCGGCAGCGGTGCCGTACAGGAAGAAGTCGTACCACTCGATGGTGGTGCCGACGGTGCTGGCGAGAACGGCCCGTCGCCGCTGCTGCTGGACGGTCGGTTCTGGAATTGTCGTCATGTCGGGCCTGCTTTCGAGAGCCTGAGCACGGTCCCGCCCCCAGCCCGTTTCCGTGCCGTAGTAGTCACTCTGCCAGCGTTCCGTCCGGTTGGCACCCTGGCAAACATCACATGGTGATGACGTGGCGGACGACCTGACCAGCGTTCAGCAGGTCGAACCCATGGTTGATGTCAGTGAGCGGGGAGGTGCCGCTGAGGAGTCGGTCGACCGGGAGGCGCCCGCGTCGGTAGAGCTCGATGTAGCGGGGGATGTCCCGGCTGGGAACCGCCGTGCCGATGTAGCTGCCCTTGAGGGTCCGCTCCTCGGCGACGAGGGTCAGCGGAGTGAGCGGCAGGGTGGCGGCCGGGTCCGGCAGTCCGGCGGTGATCGTCGTGCCTCCTCGCCGAGTGATGGCGAAGGCCAGGTCGAGGGCGCGGGTGGACCCGGCGAGCTCGATGGCGTACTCAACGCCTCCGGCAGTCAGCGACCGGATTTCGGCGACCGCCTCTGGATCGGCGGCATTGACGGTATCGGTGGCGCCGAGGCTGAGAGCAAGATCCAGCTTGTCGTCGGAGAGGTCGACGGCGACCACCCGCCGGGCACCGGCGGCAATCGCGCCGAGAACCGCGGAAAGGCCTACCCCGCCGAGTCCCACCACTGCGACGGAGGAGCCGGCGGGCACCTGGCCCGTGTTGATCACCGCACCGACACCCGTCAGCACAGCGCAACCGAACAGCGCGGCCTCTTCCAGAGGAAGTTCAGGATCCACCTTGACCAGCGAGCGCCGGGAGACGACGGCGTGGTCGGCGAAGGCGGACACGCCGAGGTGGTGGTTGACCGGACTTCCGTCGGGGCGATGCAGCCGTCTAGCGCCGGACAGCAGGGTTCCCGACGTGTTGGCGGCGGCACCCGGTTCACAAAGAGCCGGCCGTCCGGTGCTGCACGGTTCGCAATGCCCGCACGAGGGCACGAAGACGAAGACGACGTGGTCGCCAGGTGAGAGGTCGGATCCATGGAGGGAGCCGTCGGTGGGCCCCACCTCTTCGACCACGCCGGCGGCTTCGTGTCCGAGGGCCATCGGCATCGGCCGCACCCGGCTGCCGTTGATGACCGACAGGTCGGAGTGGCACAGCCCTGCCGCGGCGACGCGGACGAGGATCTCGCCTGGTCCAGGAGGGTCCAGCTCGAGGTGCTCGAGGGTCAGCGGCTCAGACGCGGCATAGGGGGTTTCTGCGCCAGTGGCGTCGAGCACAGCGGCGGTGATCTGCATCGTCACACCTCGAGAGGCTAGGACCGCGGTGCGCAAGCCCTCAACGGTAACGCGCCAGGTGACCCACTCGACGAGCTGATCATTGATACGCGTTGGTCCGTGAGGCTGGCCCCGGCCGCCCTCATGGACTGTTCGCGAGGACGACCTAGACCCGTACAACCAGTCCAAACACGCCAACCTCCTGTTCACCTACCAGCTCGCGCGCGCACATCCGGGGGTCACCGCCAACGCCCTGCACCCTGGCATGGTGCGCACCGGTTTCGGCGCGGATGACCAGCAGCCCCTCTGGAAGCTCGCCGCCCCGGTGATCCGGCCATTCACGCAGAGCCCCACGAAGGCTGCGGTCCTGCCCGTCCACCTCGCATCTGCGCCCGACCTTCAAAACACCACCGGCGCCTACTTCGTCGGCGCACGACAGCGACGCTCGAGCGACTCCTCGTACGACGAAAAGGCCGCGGCCACCCTTTGGCACATCAGCGCCGACCTCAATGGCTCGAGCGCTAAGTCGCCCACCGACCGCCGGGTATCACATCTCCACCCGGGAGGCGCACTACGGTTCGCCACCGTGGATCTTGGTGCGGCACGCGGCCGACGCCGCCGGCGACGCTGCAGGACGGAGCACACGGCCGAACGCCTGCCCGACGCGGACGCCAGGCATCCGGAGACGATGGTGGCGTGAGCCGTGAACGGCCCGGCCTCGAACTTCCTCCTACTGCTGCGGCGCGGCTGGGGGCATCTCGGTGTTACCGGCTCCGTAGCCCTGGCCGAGGGCCTTGGGGTTGGGCCCGTACTGGTTATCCGGCTGGCTGTCCTGCACAAAGAACACGAGGAGGATGATCCAGCCCACGACCGGGATGAGCCCGATCAGCAGCCACCAGCCCGAGCGGCCAGTGTCGTGGAGGCGTCTGGCGCCGACCGCGAGACCCGGCAGAAGCAGGGCCAGCTGAATGAGGCCCTGGATGGGCCCGGTGCCGCCATATGGTCCGCCGCGTAACCCGAAGAGCCCATCGAGGATGCTGCCGACGATCCCCGCAAGCACGGTGAACAGGAAGAAGAACCAGTACTCCGAACGGCGCGCGCGGCCAGTGAAGTCCACGTACTTCCGTTGGAGGCAAACCCTGACGGCATCCTGGAAGGACATATGAGGAACCTCCTCGGTAAGGCAATCTTTCTTCGTCACTGTCGATGCTAGGCCTAAACGGGAGGAAACGGACCGACCACAGCGGGTAGCGACGCGACACAACCGGTCCTGGAGGGGCCACTCAGCATCTCGGAAGGACGGGGCTTGGACTAGCAGATCTATCGGTGTCCGGCCACCCCCGCGTGCACGGGGCCGATGTTTCACCGATGCCGCTGATGCACCTTTCGAGAACGGCGCCTCGACATGAAGGGATCCGGCTCTTCCTGCCGCAGACCCGCCTGATCCGTCACCTCTCACCGACAAACGAGCCAACCTGTTTGAACGGATCCTGATCCGTCGGCGAGGGCCGCGGGGACATCCGAGACGAGCGCTGGTGCCGCCGAGGGGCGGTCGGTCGCCACGAGGGACAGGGTCGGGCGGACGACGTTGGGGACGTATAGGCCCGGCCCGCTGTCAGCCCCAGGAGCGATCTGCATGGCGGGCAGCCGCAGCTCCCCGGCGATCCCGATGTCGTGGCGCTCTCCGAGCTCGACCGGTGGGTCGTGCCGAAGCACGAGGAGCGGATGCTCCTGGAGGTACCACAGGGTGTCGCTCTGGTCGGGCAGCTCGTCGAGGGCGTACCGCGGGCCACCCATCTCGAAGGACAGGTCGTCCGCGGGCACGTCATCCCCGTCGACGGTGACGCGGACCGTCGTGACGGACGACAGCCAGAGACTGCGGTACTACGGCAGCGAGAGCGACAGGGCGAGCCCCTCCGGATGGGTTCGCAGGCTGTCCTCGGTGAGTAGGCCGTTGAGCATGGTTCCTCCAGATGTCTGGTTTCAGTGGTGGATGCGGCTCCCGCTGGGCGCCTCAGTCGATAACGTGTCGGGCCGACAGGTGGACGACCTGCCAGGCGTTCCCGTCGGGGTCGGCGAAGCTCCTTGCGTATGCGGCGTCGTCGTCCAGGGGCGGCAGCCACGGACGGGCTCCGGCCGCCGTCGCCTTCGCCGCGAGATGGTCCACCTCCACAGGGCTGTCCAGCGTGAGGGTCGACACCACACTCGTGGCCTGCGCCGGGTCTCCCACCTCGCCCGCCACCAGCTCGGCGAACCGGTCGCGGGTGTGCAGCGCCACGACGATGGTGTCGTCCACTACCACCGAGACAGTCCGGTCGTCGGAGGAGAACTCGTTGATGCTGAACCCGAGCGCGGTGTAGAACGCTCGGCTTGCGACCAGGTCTCGGACCGGCAGGTTGACGAAGATCATGGGCACGGTGGCTCCTCTGGAGATGCGGGCTCAGGCCGACTCGCGGATCTGTTCCGCGAAGGTGTCCGCGACCCAGTCGGCGATGAACGTGCTGACGTACGGGAGGTGATCGAGCCCAATGTGCTCGGTCGCTCCTTCCGCCGGGCTGAACACGCGCAGCTCGCGCTTGGGGCTGTTGGTCGCCTGGTCGTAGGAGCGATGGGCATAGGTGAGCGGGATCTGACGGTCGTTCTCGCCGTGGGCGATGAGGAAGGGAACGGTGATCTGCTCCACGACTCCGTCGAGGTTGACGTCGTCGGCGAAGCGGATGAACTCGTCGAGGTCGGTGTGCCCCCAGACCCACAGAACATGCTCCCAGTAGTGCGGAACCGGCCGCTCCCCCTCGCGCTCGAGGCGCCGGCGCTGCACGGCACCCCAGTCGTGGTTGGCGCCCCAGGCGACGACGAGCGCGAAGCGCTTCTCGAACGCAGCGGCCCGCGGCGCGTAGTAGCCGCCCAGCGACCAGCCGACGATGCCGATCCGGCTCGCGTCCACGTCGTCTCGGGTGTGTAGGTAGTCGACGGCCGCACCGGCCCACGCCTCGGTGTCGATCCGCGCCGTCAGCCTCTGCAGGCGCAGCGCCTCACCGGTGCCGGGCTGGTCGAGCATGAGACAGGAGATGCCCCGCGCCGCGAGCTCGGCCCAGTGGCTCGACGAGTACATGTGCTCCTTGGTCGAGTCCAAACCGTTGACGAGGACGATGACCGGTGCGGGACCGTCGTCCGTGGCCGGGGCGGCGCTGAAATAGGCCGGGAGCGTGGTGCCCTCGTACGGCACGGCGACCCGGCTGACCCTTGGGTCCCGCAGGTCGAAGGCCTTCTGGGCCAGCTCGAGCACGCGCCCGTACGTGGGGATGCGCTGCGGGTCAGCGCTCGACAGCATGCGCTCGGCCTGGCACAGGTAGTTGGCGGCACGGAAGTAGAGCTGGCCGGCGGTGAGCTCGTGCCCGGCTTTCTCCGCGGTCGCCGCCTGGTCGACGAGCTGGTCGGTCAGCGCCCGCCACGCCCGCAGGAAGTCTGGTGTCCCGGCGTCCTCGCCCTGCGCCGCCGCCTCACGGATCGGGCGGCAGGCCCGGTCGACCTCGTCGATGAGGCCGCCGGAGTTGAGGGCGGCGACGACGCCGAGGTTCCAGACGTAGTTGCCCGGGAAGTACTCGAACACGGTGACTCCTGTGGTGAGGGGTTGCAGAGGATGAGGTCAGGACGCGCCGGGCAGAACGGCGGACCAGCCGCCGTCCACGACGAGGTTGGCGCCGGTGACGTAGGACGCCTCATCGCTGGCGAGGAAGAGGGCGCAGTGGACCACCTCGTCGGCGGTTCCGATGCGGCCCAGAGGTATGGCGCGGGCGATGTCGCGCATCGGCGAGTTGGGGGCCAACAGGTCACCCTCCGTCGCCGGGGAGCGCACCATGCCGGGGCTGACGCAGTTGACCCGGATACCATGCGGGGCGCCCTCGGCGGCCAGCTGCCGGGTCAGCGCGACGATGCCACCCTTGCTGGCGGTGTGTGCCACCCGATGGTTCGTCATGGACCCGGTGAGTCCGGCGGTAGATGCAATGAGGAGCACGGTGCCACCCCTCCGAGCCTTGAGGTGTGGCCAGGCGGCGCGGGTAACGAGGAAGACGATGTCGAGCTCGTTGCGCATCGTGAACGACCAGTCGGCGTACGTAGTGGCCTCGATCGTGGCGAAGCGAGTTGCCCCGGCGTTGTTGTAGACGATGTCGATCCCGCCGTGGCGTTCGGCCACGTCGTCAACCCAGTCCTGGACGGCGGCCTCGTCGGCGAGGTCCAGGGGGTGGGTGCTCGTCATCCGGCCACCAGACGCGCGAACCATCTCGACCGTCTCCGCGGCCCCGTCGGCCTTGACGTCGCAGCCCGCAACGGTGGCGCCCTCGGCCGCGAACCGCAGCGCGGCGGCCCTACCCTGACCGCCGGCGGTGCCGGTGATGAGGGCGACCTTGTCGGCCAGCCGGTTCATGTCCGACCTCGATCAGCGCCGACCAGTGCGTCGCCGATCGACTTGACGCCGCCGTGCGCAGTGAGTCCGCCGTCGACCGGGATCTCCGCTCCCGTGATGAACGCCGACTCATCGCTGAGCAGGAACAGAACGAGTGGGGCGACATCGTCGACCGAACCCGTCCGCCCCAGCGGGGTCTCGGCGAGGTTGGCATCCCGGAACGCGTCACTCGCCGTCGCGGTCATGGTTGTCTCGATGTAACCGGGATGCACCGTGTTAACCCGGATTCCCTGTGGTCCGAGCTCGACGCAGGCCACCTTGGCCAGGCCGCGCAAACCCCACTTGCTGATGGTGTAGGCGGCGGCGATGTGTCCGGTCAGAGCGGCGATCGAGCCGACGAGGACGACGGAGCCTCCCGCTGGCATGAGTGGCGTCAAGGCCTGCAGACCGTGCAGCGTGCCGGTAACGTTGACGTCTCCGATTCGTGCGAGGTCGTCGGGTTCGAGGTCGGCCAGTCGCGCCCGCCACGTCACGCCGGCGTTGGCCACCAACCCGTCGACCCGACCGTGCGTTCGCAACAGGTCATCCGCCAGGGTCGCCCAGTCGTCCCGATTCGTGACGTCGAGCCGCCGGTATGCCACATCACCCGCGTGCCGAAGCTCGCTCGGCGCTTCGTCCATGAGGTCGCAGGCGTAGACGATGGCGCCCTCGGCGTCCAGCAGCAGTGCCTCGGCCAGCCCTTGACCCTGGGCAGCACCGGTGACCACACAGACCTTGCCCGCGACCCGGCCGGCTTCGGGGCCCAAGCCCGCTTCGGGGCCTATTCCCGCTTCGGGGGTCATGCCCGCTCCCGGGCGCGTGGCCGCGGCCGTGCGGCTGGAACCGCCGGCAGATCCGGACCGGCGACGACCCGGTTGCGGATCGTGCCGATGCCCTCGACCGTCATCTCGACGACGTCACCCGGTTGCAGCGGTGGCGGGTCGAGCTGTCCGCGCCGACCCCACAGCTCAGCGAGACACCCGCCGTTACCGCAGGTACCCGACCCGAGGACGTCGCCGGGCCGGACGTGGCTGCCCCGCGACGCATACGAGACCAGCTCCTCGAAGGGCCAACCCATGTTCGACAGCAGGTCCTGACCGACGACGGTTCCGTTGACGGAGACACGCATGTCGAGGGCCAGGAACCCGTCGGCGTCCCGGTACCCCTCGAGCTCGTCAGCGGTGACGAGCCATGGACCGAGGGTCGTCGCGAAGTCCTTGCCCTTGGCGGGACCGAGCTGGACCTTCATCTCGCGGCGCTGCAGGTCGCGGGCCGACCAGTCGTTCATCACCGTGTACCCGAAGAGGTGAGCGCGGCTTTCCTCCGGCGTCAGCGACGCATACATGGAGCTCTCCACGCCGCCGATGACCACAGCCACCTCGAGCTCGAAGTCGAGCAGCTGGGAGCCAGGCGGGACGGCGACATCGTCGCCCGTGCCGACCAACGCGAACGGGTTGGTGAAGTAGAAGGTTGGCGCGTCGTACCACTCGGCTACCACGCCGGCTCCCCCGGCGACGCTCTGCACGACCCCCTCGACGTGCTCCTCGAACGCGACGAAGTCACGCACCGTCGGCGGAGTCAGCGGCGGCAGCAGGCGGATCCGGTCGAGCGGGACCGCGGGCTCGGAGACCGCGCGGGCGCCGATCTCGAGGGCGGGGACCAGCCCCCGCTCGACGAGACCGAGAACCGAGGTCGCCGGCGGCAGCAGGTGGACGCCGTCGTCGTCGACGACGCCCGCCCTGACGTCGCCGCCGACCTCCACCGTGGCGAACCGCATGGGGTCAGACCGGCGGGGCGACGAAGAGCCCCTTGTCCGGGTCGTTGAAGGAGCGCTGGGCGACGAACTCGTTCATCTGGTTGGCGGTGCCCCACTGGTCGCTGACCTCGGGGTCGCTGAAGTCGTACATGTGGGGGTGCCAGGTGTCCTCGTCGATCAGATCGAGTTCGGTCGTGTACTCGACGGTGTTGCCGTGCGGATCGAGGAAGTACGAGAACGTGTTGTTGCCGGCCAGGTGCCGCCCCGGACCCCAGATCTTCTCCACGCCGGCACGCAGCAGCCGACCGGTGCCGCGCATGTACTCGTCGATGCCGCGCATCTCGAATGACGCGTGGTGCAGGGACGGGTGGGGCCCCCGGGCGATCGCCATCGAGTGGTGCCAGGCGTTCACGCGCATGAACCACATCATTTCGCCCATCCGCGGGTGCATCAGGGTGTCGGACAGGGCGAAGCCGAGGTGCTTCTCGTAGAACGCCCGCGTCGAGTCAGGGTCGGCCGAGTTGATGACGACGTGCGACAGCCGGACCGGGATGGACTCGCCCTCCTCGATCTTGCGGTGCTGCCGGACAGCGACGTCGGCACTGACCTCTACGGTCCGGCCCTCGTTGTCGAAGAAGCGGAAGCCGTAGCCACCACCCGGGGTCTGCAGCGTCCCGGGCTCCGAGACGAGTGTGACCCCGTCCGCCGCGACCTGCTGCGCCAGCGTGTCGACGTCGGCCGGCGTGGCCGCCCCGAATGAGATGAGGTCGATCCGCTTGTCCGGCGACTGCCGCAGCCGGACGACGTACTGCTCCGGTGACCCCTCGGCCGCCAGGAAGGACAGCCCCGAGTCGCTGTGCTCGCTGGTCAAACCCCAGGTGCCGGTGAAGAAATCGAGCTGCGTCTCGAAGTCAGGAACCGCCAGGTCGACGTGGCGCAGATGGGTGATGAGTCGTTCGGTCACGGGATTGCTCCTGGTGCAGAAAGGGTTCGGGTCACGCCGGCTGGCTGACGAGGGTGGTGATCCGGCGCATGAGGCCGGGGACGTCGCCCTGCTCGTGGTCGAGCAACCATTGCCCGAGCTGGTTGGAGGCCTCGACGACGGCTTGCGCCCGCGGCACACGCCGCGCGTGGAAGCTGTCCCAGAGACCGTCGTCGAGCGAGTCCGACGCGAGCAACAGCTCGGCGAGGACAGCCGCGTCCTCGAGCGCCTGCGCGCCACCCTGGGCCAGCGTGGGCGGACAGGAGTGCGCGGCGTCACCGATGACGACGACCCGTCCTCGGTTCCACGGGGCGGCCAGGACGTGGGTCTCGAACTTGGTGTAGTTGACCCGGCTCGGGTCGTCGAGGGTCTCACGGATGTCGTCCCACGGACCGTGGTAGGCCGCCGCCAGCTGCTTCATCGTGGCCAGCTGCTCGTCGGGGCTCAGGCCGCTGCGGTCCTGGACGTCCTCGACGATGTAGGCGTAGAGCGAGTTCTCACCGGTCGGGCAGTACCCGGCGATGTACGCGGGTCCGCCGTAGTAGAGGTCGGTCCGGGTCACGCTCTCCGGCCGGGGCCCGAAGGCCCGCCAGATGCCCATGCCGGTCGCCTTGGTCTCCAAGTCGATCCCGACCTGGCGGCGGGTCCAAGAGCGGATGCCGTCCGCGCCGATGACGAGGTCGTAGCGGCCAGTGGTGCCGTCGGCGAACGTCGCGGTGACCCCGTCGCCGTCCTGCTCGAGACGGTCGACGGTCGTCCCCAGGCGTACGTCGGCGCCGGCCTTTTCCGCCCGGTCGAGAAGGATGCGGGCGAGCTCGGGCCGCGGCATACCGACGGTCGCCGGAAGGTCCGGTCCGCCGCTGCGGACGTCCGGCATCTCGACGATGAGCGTGCCGGCGGGGTCCGGAGCACGGAGACCCAAACTGTCGAAGCCAAAGCCCTTCTCCTGCACCTGCCTCCAGACTCCGAGGTTCCGGAGTTCGCGCAATGCATTGCCCTGCAAGGTGATTCCCGATCCGGCTACCGAGACGTCGGACTTGGCCTCGACGAGGTGGACGCCCACCCCACCCTCGGCGAGCAGTGTCGATACGGCGGCGCCGGCCAGCCCACCTCCGATGACCAGGACGGAATGAACTGCAGACATACTGATCTCCTCTACGTCTCGCCTACTTGACGGCAATGGGGTTGACCGGCGCCCCGACCGCGCCGGTGACCGGCAGCGGGGCGGCGGTGAGCCAGAAGTCGTACACGCCGTCGGCCGCGCAGTCCGCTGCTAGCGCGTCGAGGTCCCACATCTCCCCGATGAACAACCCGATGTGCGGGATCGCCACCTGGTGCAACGGCTGGAACGCCTCGTCGAACTCGTTGGGACGAACCTCGAAACCCCAGGTATCCGTGGCGATCCCCGCGATCTCGCTGCCGTGCAACCAGTCCGCCGTCGTCAAGGACAGGCCCGGCGCAGCGCCGCCCGCGTAGTCGCCCCACCCGCGACCGTCGGCCAGGTCGCGTCGCGCGCGGGTGAGCCGACCGGTGCGGACCAGGACGATGTCACCGCGACCCACCTGTGCGCTCTCGCCCTGCGCTGCGATGGTGGCCTCGAGATGGGCGGCGGTGATGGCGAACCCGTCCGGCAACTCGCCGTCGACACCGACGGCCCGGCCCACGTCGAGCAGGACGCCTCGCCCTGCGAGGTGTGCCGCGACGGTCTCGATGCCGGTGAGCTGGTCACCTTCACTGGTGACGACGTCGCCGGCGCGGCGCCCGTTCCAGGCACGGCCGTGGTCGAAGATGTGGCCTAGCCCGTCCCAATGCGTCGACGCCTGCAGGGGCATGAAGACAACATCGTCTGCGCCCCCGAGACCGTGGGGAAACCCTTGTCCTCGTTCGGCGTCCAGCCCGGTGTCGAGCATCGAGTGCACAGGGTTGGTTCGCCGGCGCCACCCCTTCTGGGGACCTTCGGACTCGAAGCGCTGGGACAGCGAGAAGGTGTGGCCGTGCCGCACCAGCGCCGCGCCCTCACGACGCTTCGCGTCGTCGATCAGGTTCGCCGTCCCGAGGACGTCGTCGGCCCCCCATCGGCCCCAGTTGGAGCAGCGCTCGACGGCGGCGCGAATAGCACCCACGGCGTCGGTGCGGTCAAGCTCCACGTCAGGTTCCTCCTCGAAGTGACGAGGACACGGTGCGAGACGGCGACCCCGTTGGGAATGCGAGATGGCTGAAGGACGGCATCACCGCGACCGATGCGTCGGGGGAATCGCTGCCGCCGATGGAGCGCATCATCGATTGGGGCTGGAACGAGGTCGCCTCGCTCGGGAAGACTCGTCGACTGTCCGCACCACCCCAACGCCGGGAGCACCTATGAGCCACCAGCTGACGGTCGACCGACGGCTCGCCGTCGGTGATGCTGTCGGACCCTTCGAGCTGCGCGACCCGCATGGGCGGCCAGTGACGGTGGACCCGGGGACGAGCGCGGCCACGGTCGTCGTCTTCACGTCGAGCGGCTGCCCGTACGCTCTGGCGTGGCATGACCGGATCCAGGAGCTCGCCCGCGACTACTCCGCTCGAGGGGTCCGGACGGTGCAGGTCTTCAGCAACGACCCGGACGCCCAGCCCGCTGACCGGCCCGAGGCGCTCGCTCGCCGCGTTGGGAACGGCGAGCTCGTCGGCGACGTGCTCGTCGACGGGCTCCAGGAGCAGGCGCAGCGCTGGGGGGCGACGGCGACCCCCGAGGTGTTCGTCGTCGACCGCGACCGCGTCGTCCGATACCACGGCGCGCCCGACGGCGACTTCGACGAGCCCGAGCGCCGCGCAGACTGGGTCCGCGACGCGCTCGACGCCGTCCTCGAGGGCCGTCCGGTAGACAGGCCGGACACGTCGCCAGCCGGTTGTTCGGTGAAGTGGCGGGTGGAGCTGCTCTGGTGGGAGGGCTGCCCCTCGCACGACGACGCCGAGCGCCTTCTCCGGTCTGCCCTCGGCAGCCTGACCCGCTCCGATGTCGTGGTGCGCCGGGTTCGCGTTGACGACGACGACCAGGCCACTGAGCGGCAGTTCCCGGGGTCTCCTACCTTCCAGGTCGGAGGCCGGGATCTGTTCCCGTCGCCGGCCGCGCCAGCCCTGGGGTGCCGTATCTACTCGCGTCCCGGGGGCCGGGTCGGCCCGCTGCCCGACGGCGACGACCTTCAGGTGCGCCTAGGCGAGGTCCTGGCCCGGCCGTGGGACCTGCCCGGCTGGACCGACTTCCGGCACGCCTGACCCGGCAGCCGCCGGTTCGCCGACACCGGCGACCTGACCGCGTACCACCCGGCCGAACCACATCGGGTCGGCCACCAACCCCAGGGAGATGCGATGACGCAAAGGCGCGGCACCCCGCTACGCGTAGCGATGATCGGGCACGCCTTCATGGGCGCCGCCCACTCACAGGCCTGGCGGTCGGCACCGCGCTTCTTCGAGCTGCCGCGCGACGTGGTCATGGCCGTCGTGTGCGGGACCGATGCCGGCCGCACCGGCGCCGCCGCCGAACGCCTGGGTTGGGCTGAGGCCGCGACGGACTGGCGGGCCGTCGTCGCGCGCGACGACATCGACCTCGTCGACGTCTGCACCCCCGGCGACACCCACGCGGAGATCGCGCTCGCCGCGCTCGAGGCCGGCAAGCACGTCCTCTGTGAGAAGCCCCTCGCCAACACCGTCGACGAAGCCCGGTCGATGGCCGAGGCGGCGGACAAGGCGGAGCGGTCCGGCGTGCGCAGCATGGTCGGCTTCACCTACCGCCGCGTTCCCGCCATCGCGCTGGCTCGCGAGCTGGTTCGCGCGGGCCGCATCGGCCAGGTTCGCCACGTCCGCGCGCAGTACCTGCAGGACTGGATCGCCGATCCCGAGGCACCGCTGTCCTGGCGGCTGGTGAAGGAGCGCGCCGGCCACGGTGCGCTCGGCGACATCGGCGCCCACATCGTTGACCTCACCCAGTTCATCACCGGTGACCAGGTGGCCGAGGTATCCGGCTACCTCGACACGTTCGTCACGGAGCGCCCGCTTCCGACCGCCCACTCGGGTCTGTCCGGGACGGCAGACGCCACTCAGCGCGGCGCCGTCACCGTCGATGACGCGGCCAGCTTCCTCGCGCGGTTCACGAGCGGAGCCATGGGCGTCTTCGAGGCCACCCGCTTCGCCACCGGACGCAAGAACGCCATCCGCATCGAGGTGAACGGTGCCAGGGGCAGCCTGGCGTTCGACTTCGAGGACATGAACGTGCTGAACTTCTTCGATGCGGAGGAGGACGTCGTCACGGCTGGTTTCCGCCGGATCCTCGTGACCGAGCCCGACCACCCCTACGTCGGAGCGTGGTGGCCGCCCGGGCACCTGCTGGGCTACGAGCACGCGTTCTCCCACCAGGTCGTCGACCTGGTCAGGGCCATCGACGAAGGCGTCAACCCGTCGCCGTCGTTCGACGAGGGGTACCAGGTGCAGCGGGTGCTTGAGGCGGTCGCCGTGAGCTCCGAGCTGCGCACCTGGCAGGACACTGAGGAGGTTGCATGAACGAGTACTCGCCGCGCAAGGAGGACCGGTTCAGCTTCGGGCTGTGGACGGTGGGGTGGCAGGGTGTCGACGTGTTCGGGCCGGCGGCCCGCCCGCCGCTCGACTCGGTAGAGGCCGTGGAGCAGCTGACCGACCTCGGTGCCGCCGCGGTCACCTTCCACGACGACGACCTGCTCCCGGACGAGAGCACGCGCGAGGAGACGCTCAAGCGCTTCCGGGCTGCCCTGGACCGCACCGGCATGGGCGTCGAGATGGTGACGACGAATCTCTTCTCGCACCCGGTCTTCAAGGAGGGTGCATTCACCGCGAACGACCGACGGGTGCGTCGGTACGCTCTCGGCAAGGCCTTGCGCAACGTCGACCTCGCCGCCGAACTGGGCGCCGAAACCTTTGTCCTCTGGGGCGGGCGTGAGGGCTCGGAACACGGCGGCGGCAAGAACGTCGCCGCGGCCCTGGACCGCTACGCCGAGGCCCTCAACGTGCTCTGTGCCTATATCCGCGAGCAGGGACTGGGGCTGCGTCTCGCCCTCGAACCCAAGCCGAACGAGCCGCGCGGCGACATCCTCCTGCCGACCATCGGGCACGCGCTGGCCTTCATCACGTCCCTCGAGTATCCGGAGATGGTCGGGCTCAACCCCGAGGTGGGGCACGAGGAGATGGCTGGCCTGAACTTCGCCCAGGGCATCACCCAGGCGCTGTGGCACGGAAAGCTGTTCCACGTAGACCTCAACGGCCAGCACGGTCCTCGCTTCGACCAGGATCTAAGATTCGGCGCCGGAAACCTGCGCGGAGCGTTCTGGGCCGTCGACGCCCTGAACGGCGCCGGCACCGACCTGCGGTACGACGGCTACATCCACTTCGACTTCAAGCCCCCGCGGGCCGAAGCCATCGACGGCGTCTGGGAGTCCGCCCGAGCCTGTATGCGCAACTACCTCATCCTGCGCGACAAGGTCACCGCGTTCCGCAGCGACCCCCAGGTGCACGCCGCTCTCAACGCGGCCAAGGTGTCCGAGCTCGACACACCCACCCTGTCCGCCGGTGAGGCCCTCGCCAATCTACGCGGTGAGACGACGGATATTGAGGCCCTGGGCGCCCGCAGCGTCGGCCTCGAGGCTCTCGACCAGCTCGCGATGGAGCATGTGCTCGGTGTCCGCTGACGCCTACTGGATCTCGATCCCCGCTTGCCGGAAGAGGCCACGCAACCAGCGGTGACCCGGGTCGTTGTCGTACATCGGGTGCCACCAGATCGTCTCCACGAGCGGGTCGGCGTCGAAGGGGCACGGCAGCACCCGGACCCCGCCGGACTGGGCCAGCATCTGCGCCAGGCGCTCCTGGACGATGGCCACTCGCCGGGAACCCGCGACCAGTGGACCGACGCTGAGATAGTTCTCGGTGACGATCTCCACCCGCGGTTCGACACCCTGCATGCGCAGCTGCTGGACTGCCGTGGTGAAGGCGGTGCGCTGGTGGAAGGTCAGCACCCACGGCATCTTGATCAGGTCGTCCAGGGTCAGCGCGGATCCCACCTCCGCGTTGTCCGTCGCGACGATGCAGGCCCAGTCGTCCTCGTAGACGTCCTGGTGCGGCATGTCGGCGAGAAAGCCGTGTGGCATGACGACGAGGTCCTGGCTGCGCATCGACTCCGGCGCACCGTCGACGAGGTAGGGGGTGAGGCCGTGAATGTAGAGACGCGCGTCCGGGGACTCCTCGTGGAACCGACGGGCCAGCGCCGCCCCGAGGACTGCTGTCGAGTAGTCGGACATGACCACCGAGAAGGTGCGCGTACTCGTGGCGGGATCGAACTCCGCGTCGCGGAAGAAGACCCGGCTGGCCGCCCGCAGCGCGATGGACGTCGGTCCCAGCAGCTCCCGCGCCAGGGGCGTTGGCTCATACGTGTTGCCGACCCGGGTCAACAGCTCGTCGCCGAAGTGCCGACGTAGCTTGCCCAGCGACGCGCTCATCGCCGGCTGGCTAAGGCCGAGCCGCGCGGCGGCCTTGGTCACGCTCTGCTCGTCGAGGATCGCCTCCAGGGCCCGCAGCAGGTTGAGGTCGACGTTGTGGGTCATGGTCCTGTCCGTGGTCGGTGGCGGCCGAACCCGAACCAGCGTCGACCGCGCGCCGATCCTCTCATCACCGGCTCAAGCCGGGGGGAAAGTGAAGGGCGCTGTGGCCGACCTGTCATCGACCGCCCGGATGCCCTGCATCGCCATGTCTCGCTTCCCCCCGGCGACCCACGGCCGGGATGCTCTGTGGAGTCCGGCACGGAGGCCGTCCGCGTCCGGTGACTCTGGCGAACGTCGACCGAGGAGCCGCCATGCCGGGCCGTCCGAGCAGCCACACCCGCACGCAGGTCGTGGTCGTCGGCGGAGGTCCCGCCGGCCTCATGCTGAGCCACCTGCTGGCCCATTCCGGCATCGACTCCGTCGTCTTGGACACCCGCTCCGCGGAGGAGATCGAGAACACCCACCGCGCCGGGATCCTGGAACGCGACAGCGTTCGGCTTCTTGTCGAATCGGGCGCCTCAGCCCGGGTCCTCCGCGACGGCCACGAGCACCAGGGGATCGACCTGCGGTTCGCGGGCGTCAGCCACCGGATCGACTTCCAGGCCCTCGTTGGAGCCTCCTGCTGGCTCTACCCCCAGACCGAGGTGTTCGTCGACCTGCACGGCGCGCGGACGCGTGACGGTTCCGACCTTCGCTACGGCCTGGCCACCACACAGGTCGTCGAGTTCGACGACGTCGCGCGGGTGCGGTACGAGGACAGCGCCGGTCAGGTCCATGAGGTGGAGGGGGACCTCGTGGTCGGGGCCGACGGCTCCCGCGGGTCGGCCCGGGGGCTCGTCGAGGACCGTCACCAGTACTTCCGCGAGTACCCGTACGCGTGGTTTGGGGTCCTCGTCCAGGCGCCGGCAAGCGCGCCGGAGCTGGTCTACGCCAGGTCGCCTCACGGCTTCGCGCTCATCAGCCAGCGCACCTCCGACATCCAGCGGATGTACTTCCAGTGCGACCCGACCGAGGACCCGCGGTCCTGGTCGGACGACCGGATCTGGGAGCAGCTCCAGCTGCGGCTGGCCGGCGAGGACGGCTTCCGCCTGCACGAGGGGCCGGTCATCGAACGAACCGTGTTGCCGTTCCGCAGCTTCGTGCAGACCCCGCTGCGACACCGTCGCCTGCTCCTCGCCGGCGACGCCGGTCACACCGTGCCGCCGACCGGGGCCAAGGGGCTCAACCTGGCCCTGGCTGACGTACGCGTCCTGGCCGAGGTGATCGAGCAGACATCTCGCACCGGCGACCTGACGTCGCTCGACGCCTACACGCCCCGCGCGCTGGACCGGGTATGGCGGGCGCAGCACTTTTCGTACTGGATGACGACGATGCTGCATTCGTCGCCCGAGGCCAGCGACTACGACGAGGAGCGCCAGCTCGCCGAGCTGCGCGGTGTCGTGTCGTCGACGGCAGGGTCCGCCTACCTGGCCGAGGCGTACACCGGCTGGCCCCAGCGCTGAGCCCACGTGGCCCAACGGAACCGGCCGGCTCCACCAGCGCGGAGCCGGCCGTTCCGATCCGTGCTGTCGGTCAGGAGCTGCTGCTGAAGGCCGCGTCGAACGCTGCCTCGGGCGCGTCGAACAAGCGGGAGCGGACGAAGGCCAGGGCCTCGGGGGCCCCTACGAGTCGATCCATGCCGGCGTCCTCCCACTCCACCGAGATCGGACCGGAGTAGCCGATCGCGTTGAGCGCCCGGAAGCTCGTCTCCCAGGGGACGTCCCCGTGCCCGGTGGAGACGAAGTCCCAACCGCGGCGCAGGTCCGCCCACGCGAGGTGCGAGCCCAGCCGACCGTTGCGGCCGTTGCCGACGTTGAGCTTCACGTCCTTGCAGTCGACGTGGTAGATCCGGTCAGCGAACTCGAGGATGAAGCCGACCGGGTCGAGGTCCTGCCACATGAAGTGCGACGGGTCCCAGTTGAGGCCGAAGGCCTCGCGGTGGCCGATGGCGTCGAGGGTGCGACGGGTCGTCCAGTAGTCGTAGGCGATCTCCGACGGGTGCACCTCGTGGGCGAACCGGACACCGACCTCGTCGAAGACGTCGAGGATCGGGTTCCAGCGGTTCGCGAAATCCTCGTACCCCGCGTCGACCAGCTGTTGCGACACCGGCGGGAACATCGCGACGTACTTCCAGATCGACGAGCCGGTAAAACCGACGACAGTGTCGACTCCGAGCCGGGCCGCGGTCCGCGCCGTGTTCTTCATCTCCTCGGCGGCCCGCTCGCGCACCCCCTCAGGGTCACCGTCGCCCCACACCGAGTCCGGCAGGATGTCGCGGTGCCGCGCGTCGATGGGGTCGTCACAGACCGCCTGACCCTTGAGGTGGTTGGAGATGGCGAAGACCTTCAGGCCATGGCGGTCGAGGATCTCCTTGCGGCCGGCGATGTATGCGTCGTTGGTGGCGCCTCGGGTCGGGTCGAGATGGTCACCCCAGCAGGCAATCTCGAGTCCGTCGTATCCCCAGGAGGCGGCCAGCCGGGCGACCTCCTCGAAGGGCAGGTCGGCCCACTGTCCGGTGAACAGGGTGATCGGTCGGGTCATGAGGACTCCTCGTCGGGCAGCGGCGGGTGCCGGGTTGTCAGGGTGCAGAACGGGGCGGGTCGGAGCAGTGCGGTGAGGGCAGCGCGGGCGGGAGGTCACCCAGAGGCGGCGAGGATGCGCAGTAGCGCGTGCTGACGGCGCAGTTGGTCGGCGGCCCGGCCGACGCCGTAGTCGCCCTCGTACTCGCTGGAGAGGTGCCCCTGCCAGCCGCGCCGGTGGAGCAGGTCGAGGATCTCGGCCCACGGGATGTAGTCGTCGTGCAACCGGCCGTCGCGGTCCTCGATCTCGTAGAACTTCGCCTGAATGTGGACGACGTGGTCGAGGATGTCCTCCAGGTCAGCCACCGGCACCTGCGGGACGTCGGGCGGCGCGGACCGGCCATCCCCCAGCCGGCTGCGGGTCCCTCCGCGCCGGCCGTGACCGCGGTTCTGGAAGACCCCGGTGTCCATGAGCAGTCCGAAGTGCGCGGTCCCGGTCCGGTCGATGAAGGCGAGGTAGTCGTCGACGACCTTGGACTTGATGACGCTCGGCCAGTGGATTTCCGGGCAGATCACCACGTTTTTGTCCGCGGCCAGGTCGAGCACCTGCTCCGTAGCTGGAACCCACACCGGGTCGGGCTGGAGGTCAGCGGTCACGACGCCGAGCTTCGGTCGTAGATAACGGAATCCGAGCCGGGCAGCGAGCCGGATGTCGGTCTCCAGCTGGGCCCTGGCCTCCTCCAGCGACATCGGGCGGGAGCCGAACCGGCGGGTGTCCACCCAGGACCCCAGGCACGTCGGCGTGAGGCTCAGCCGGTCCAGGCGGGCGAACCACGAGTCGACCCACGCTGTGGGTGGGTCGGGGTAGCCCTCGACGTGCGCCTCGCCAAGAATCTCCAGTCCCGTCGCGCCCATGTCGGCGACGTCCTCGATGCAGTCGTCGAGAGTGAGAGTGCTGCCGAACTCGCTCGTGTAGCTGTAGAGCGAGACGCCATACGCGTAGCCGCCGTTCGTCATCGCGTGATCACCAGCCTGCGCTCCTCGCTCCAGATGGTCGGTTGCAGCTCTTCCGGTATGTAGGACATGCGTACCCGCAGCTCGACCTCCACGTCGTGCAGACCGATGGCCAGCGGTTCCTTCCGGGACACGTGCAGCGTCGCGGGGACGTCCACCGGCCAGCGCGCGTCGCGCGAGGAGGTCAGCTCCGCCAGGGTGAAGTCCCGGTCGCCGATGGTCCACTCGACGGTGTCCGCGGCGTGGCGTTCGCCGTCCACACTGACCGTGGCCCCCTCGATGAGGCTCGTCCACAGGCCGCGGTAGTAGGGCAGCCGGACCCTCACGTCGAACCCGCCCGCACGGTTGTGGAACCCCCGCGTCTGGATCATCGGTACGTCGAGCATCGTCGCTCCTCTTCGGGTCGCCGTCCGGCGACCGGTGTCCGCGGGACCTCGGGGCCCGGTGTCCGGTGGGACGCCGCAAGGCCGGTCCGGTGGCGCCCCACTGTGCTGTGGGCCGGCCGCTGTGGTCAACGGATCGGTGGCCTTGGACTGGTGATGCCGGCCATCGGCCGCCCCGATGAGCCCGCCAGCATCATCCGGGCTTATGCCAGCGATCAACAGATGGGCGTTCCGTCAACGCGGAAGATGGCCAACGGTGGGGGCAGTCGATCTTCGCCGCGGCACATGCCCCTCCTGGTCACCCGCACAACGACCAGGCGCCGCCGGCGCCGACTCACATGCCACCCGGGCATACACGGGGTCATGACAACGAAGTCACCGAAAGGCTAGACATGACACGACACGCCAGCGCCGTCCTCCGTACGAGCGCCTTCGCCGCACTGCCCGTGGTGATCGCGCTCGCCGGCTGCTCATCCTCGTCTGGAACCGCCTCGGGGGGAGGCAGCGCAGGCGGCTCCACCTCGTTCACGCTCACATATGCGAAGTCCAACAACGTCGAGAGCCCCTTCGAGATTCTGGCCAAGGAATACATGAAGGCCAACCCCTCGATCACCATCAATCTCGAAGCGAAGCCCAACGACACCTACGGCGACTCGGTCCGCACCCAGCTGCAGGCCGGCAACGCCGCAGACGTCATCGAGACCGAGGCGGGCTCCGGACAGTCGCGCAGCATCGTGCCCCTGGCCAAAGCGAACTTCCTCGAGCCGCTCGGTAATACTGCGGCCAAGATGATCCCGCCCGGCAGCGAGGCGTTGTTCCAGGTTGACGGCAAAACCTACGGGCAGCCGCTCGGAATCTCCTACGCGGGACTGGTCTACAACAGCAAGGCTGCCGAGGCGGCGGGCATCACCGCCCCCGCGAAGGACTTCGACCAGGTCAAGGCGGCGTGCAGCAAGGCCGCCGGCGGCGGCAAGTCGCTCTACGTGCTCGCAGGGTCGACGGTGCCCAACGCCGGCATCACCAGCCTCATCATCTCCGCCACCCGCGTCTACGCCGACGACCCGGACTGGAACAAGAAGCGCACTGATGGTCAGACCACCTTCGCCGGTACCACCGGCTGGCAGCAGACCCTGCAAACCATCGTGGATCTGAACAAGACCGGCTGCTTCCAGAAGGGGGCAGAGGGCGCCGGTTTCGACGCAATCACCAACAACATGGCCAAGGGCACCTCGGTGGCATTCTTCGGACCACTTGGATCGGCATCCGAGCTCCAGAAGGCCGCCCCCGACCAGAAGTTCGTCGCGGAGGCCTTCCCGCCCGCCACGTCCGGCGGTAAGGCGTTCGGCATCGCAAGTGCCACGTACTCACTGTCCCTCAATGCCGCATCGACGAAGAAGGACCCCGCCAACGCCTTCCTCAACTGGCTTGCGGACCCGGACCAGGGCGACCTGTTCGCCAAGGCGTCCGGAGGACTGCCGATCAGCGGGCTGGACAAGCTCGACCTGTCCACCACCATCTACGCCGACGTCGCCAACATCCTCAAGAAGGGCGACTACACGGCGCTGCCGAACTCCGGCTGGAAGAGCCCCGCCGTGTATGACGCACTCGCCACCGGCGTCCAAGGCCTGATCACCGGCCAGGCCACGGTCGACTCCGTGC
>Ga0307288_10000120_pt1 | contig 28021 bp, 29 predicted proteins | sample ER_DNA_142_FD_194469 | JGI IMG/M metagenome (GOLD analysis project Ga0307288, IMG submission 194469) | Bulk soil microbial communities from the East River watershed near Crested Butte, Colorado, United States - ER_DNA_142 | ecosystem: Environmental > Terrestrial > Soil > Floodplain | place... | reverse complement strand
CGGCCACACGTTTCCAACTTGGGCCCTGGCCGCCGTACTCCTCGGAGCCGGCACCGCACTGGTCTACCCCACCCTGCTCGCCGCGGTCGGCGACGTCGCGCACCCGGCCTGGCGGGCCCGGGCAATCGGGGTCTACCGGCTCTGGCGCGACGCCGGGTTCGCCGTCGGCGCCGTCGTCTCCGGTGTGATCGCGGACGCGTTCGGCATCCGGGCCGCAATCTGGGCTGTCGCCGGCCTGACCGCCGCATCGGCGCTGGTGGTTGCCGTCCGCATGTACGAGACCCTGCAGCAGCGCGGTCACCAGCTGCCGCTGTAGCTGACTTCACGGGAGGTGTGGGATGCCCACGGAAAGGGGTCGGCGTTCGAAGACACCTTGGCCGCCGGAATGCGGCTGGGGACCGTTCGGGCCTGAGTGGGTCGTTCGCGCCAAGAGGGCAGATGGCAAGCGTTGAGATCCAGCTGCTCGGTCGGTTCGAGGTCATGGTCGACGGCCGCCCACTGCCGGCTCCCGCGTGGCGCCATCGTCGTGCCGCTGGCCTGGTCAAGCTGCTCGCGTTGGCATCGGGCCACCGGGTGCACCGCGAGCAGCTGATCGAAGCCCTGTGGCCGCAGCTACCTCCAGTAGGCGGGGAGCGGAACCTGTACAAGGCGATCCACCTTGCCCGGAGGGGCATCGGCGATCCCTCAGCGATCACGGTTTCCAGCCAGGTGGTCGGACTCGGCAGCGACGTCGCAGTGGATGTCGACCGGTTCGAAAGGGAGGCCGAACTGGCGCTCGAGTCACCTGACCAAGTCGGGTGCGCGTCGGCAGCCTCCCTCTACACGGGCGAGTTGCTCCCGGAAGATCGATACGAGGAGTGGACTCAGCCGGCGCGCGACCGCCTCCGTCTCCTGTACGTGGGGTTGCTGCGCTGCGCGCAGCGCTGGGCCGACGTGTTGGAGGTCGAGCCCCTTGACGAAGAGGCTCATCGTGCCCTGATGCGCGGCTACGCCACCGCCGGAAACCGCGCAGCGGCCCTGCGGCAGTTCCGGCGCCTGAAGGATCTGCTCGGAAAAGAGCTCGGGCTTCGGCCCGACCCCGATTCGGTGGCCCTGTACGAGGAGATTGCGCGGGGACCCGCGGCCGTCGCGCCGGTCGAGTCCACGGCGCCCATGGTGGGCAGGGCGCGTGAGCTGGCCGCGGCCCTGGCGGCGCTTGGGCGCCTCGACGCCCGGCGCGGCGGCGGTCTGCTGGTGAGCGGCGATGCGGGGATCGGCAAGACGCGCCTGTGCGACGCGTTACTCGCCCGCGCCTCCGCAGCCGGGCGTACGACGCTTCGGGGCGCGACCCGTGTGGAAGAAGGCGCCCTGCCCTACGCCCCGCTGGATCGCCTCCTGCTGGAACGCTCGGATCTCGCCGCCGCTCTGAACGAAGGGGCCCAGGCAGAGATCGCGCGACTCACGGCTGCCTCGCCGGCGCCCGTGGCCGAGGCCGACCCCGGCACGGTGCGACGCCGTGTGTTCTCGGCGGTCGCGCAGCTCATCTCGGCGGCCGCCCGCGAGCGGGGCGCGGTGGTCCTGCTGGAGGATCTGCATGCGGCCGACGACGCGACCGTCCAGCTCTCCCACTACCTTGTTCGAACGTCGCGCTTCCAACCGCTGCTCGTGGTGCTCTCTTACCGAGCGGAGGGAGTGCGGCCCGCGCTGGCGCAAGTGCGCGCGAGCCTGCTCGCCGAGGGCACCGCGAGGGAGATCGCCCTCGGGCCGCTCCCGCGAGAGGCGGCCGCCTCGGTGGTGGAGCGCATCCACGGCGCGGCCGTCCCGCCGGAGGTGATCGAGGCGATCTGGCGCAAGGCCGACGGCAACCCGTTCTTTATCCAGGAGCTCGCCTCGGCGATCGAGGCGGACGGTACGTTCGTGGTACCTGAGCGTCTCTACGACATCTTGCAGGCTCGTGTGCTCGGCCTGGACCCGGGCGTTCGTGCGCTCGTCGAGCGGGCCGCGGTCACCGGTGAGGAGTTCTCCGCGGACGAGTTCGCGGCCGTCGGCGGGGTGGATGAGGCGGCGGCGTTCAACGCGCTCGATCGATTGCTTGGGGCTGGCTTCATCGTCGAACGGGGAGGCGGATACCGATTCGCTCACACCCTGCTCCGTGAGGCGCTGGCCCATGCGCTGCCCGCCCATCGACGCGCCCAGGTGCACCGCATCGCGGCCGGGGCGCTGTCGGCCTCCGGCGCACCGGCAGGACGCGTTGCCCATCATCTGCTCGAAGGAGGCCGAGCAGTCGAGGCCGTGCCATGGCTCGAGCGGGCCGCGCGAAGCGCTGCGGCGGTCGCCGCGTACGCCGACTCGCTCGCCCTTACAGAGCGCGCCCTCGAGTACGCGGGCGGTCGCGAGCGGGGCGGGCTGCTTGCGCTCCGGGCCGATCTCCTGTTCGCGGTCGGCGACCCCTCTGCTCCGATCGCCTACGCGAAGGCGATCGCCGCGGCCCGCGGCCGTGCGCGCACCTCACTTCGGATCCGGCAATCCCGCGCGTACCTGGCTGGGGGCGAGGTCGACGAGGCTGCGGCGGCCCTGGAAGGTGTTGAGGCCTCGACCTCCGACGATCACGTATCGCTCCTCCTCGCACGCGGCCTGGTCGCCTGGCACGGCCAGGATCTGACCGCCGCCCGGGCCGCCGCCGAGGAGGCGCGACGCCTCGCCGCCGACGTCGGGCTCGCCGCAGCCGCGGTCGAGGCATCCGGGCTCCTCGGGATGGTGGCCCACAGCAGCGGGCAACTCTGGGACCGCGTGCGCGCCGATGTGCTCGACACAGCCCGCAACCCCGGCCTCGCCGGGTCGGTGCTGGACGGGCATCTGTGCCTCGTCGAGTTCTCGCTGTACGGGGGAGAGCCGTACGACGAGGTCATCGGCTTCGCGCGAAAGCTCCGCGCAGCGGCCGACCGCGCGGGTGCGGTACGTGGCGCGGCCTTCGCCGCCACGGTGCTGGGCGAGGCCGAGCTGCTCTCCGGCCGCGTGGAAGAGGCTGAAGGGGATCTTCGGAGCGCGATCGATCTCGCCAGGCGGAGCCGTGCCGACGTGGGCCAGGCCCACGCCATGCAGCGCCTGGCCGAGACGGCGCTCGCCGCCGGCCGGCCCGACCAGGCGCGAGCCCGGCTGGCCGAGGCGCTACCCATCGCCCAGGCGTCCTTGCTCGCGCAGCACCTCCTGCCCCGGATCTATGACGTGGCCATCCGCGCCGCCCAGGACCCGGCAGCGGCGCTCCACACTCTGGAGGAGGCCGAGGAGGCACTCGCCGACACGCCCGCCTGCACCCCGTGCTCGATCGGCTTCCTGATCGCCGCCGCCATCGCCTGCGCCCAGGCCGGGCTTCCTGACCGGGCCCGGTCCTACGGTGAGCGCGCCTCGCACGTGGCAGGCATGTGGCGGAGAGGCGCCTGGACGGCCGGTGTCACTGAAGCCCAGGCCGTGCTTGTTGTCGCGGAGGGCGAGCTCCAGAGGGCGGCCACCCTTTTCGGTGATGCCGCCGAGCTGTTCAGGCGCGCTGGACAGCCGCTCGATGAGGCCCGCTGCCGGATCCGCGCAGGAGAGATCGCCTCCGGGAACCCGCCGAGGAACAGCCGGGGAAGAACCGCGCCCTAGCGTCGGCCATAGTCCCAGGCGGCGCCGGTGGCGCCGCAAGAGTGAAAGGAAGCCATGGCAGAGAAGAACGGTTTCAACGTCGACGAGTTCCAGGCGATGGTGGCCGCAGTCCAGCAGCAGCCGGAGGCCGGCAAACTAACGTTCCGCGCGAGCTACGCCTGGAAGGGCGGGTTCGCCGGCGATACCCGGCTGGAGACCATCGAGCAGCTTGGGCAGCCCATCCCGCGTCGGTTCACACTGCCCGGCGACCACCCGCCGGAACTGCTCGGCCACGACTACGGCCCGTCGTCCGTCGAGACGCTTATGGCCGCGTTGGGTTCCTGCATCGCCGGTACCTACGCGGCCCACGCGACGGCCCGCGGCGTCGAGATCGACGGCATCGACGTCGAACTGGAGGGCAAGGTGGACCTCAACGGGCTCCTGCAGCTCGCCCCGGTCCGTCCCGGTCCGTCGGGGATCCGCGCCAAGGTGCGCGTGAAGTCCGGCGCGGACGACGCGACGCTCACAGAGCTGTGCGAGGTGACGAAGCATGCCTCGCCCGTCTACGACGCGCTCACTAATCCGGTGCCGGTGGAGACCTGGGTCGAACGCGCCTGATCGTCCCAGCGGAGACCTGAGCGGATGAGGCGCGCAACGATGGAGACGCAGTCGGCGGTGTTGGTCGGGTCCTTCAAGGTCGGCGAGGAAGTTCCGGACTCCGAGCTTCCCGGCGCTTGACCTGGACGACGGTTCGCCAGGACACGCTCCTGACGCCGACAAGACAGGAGCTGGACGTGGCGGGGATCGCTCTGGTGGCCGGCTCGGTAGCAACCGCCATCTTCATGCTGAGCCAGTTGCCGATGTTGATCAAAGCTGGCCGTACCAAGGACCTTGCGTCGTACAGTCCGCTCAATATCGTGTTGAGCAACGTCGGCAACGTGATCTACGCCGTCTACGTCTTCAACCTGCCACCCGGCCCGATCTGGGCGATGCACCTGTTCTACCTGACCGCGACAGGTCTGATGCTGTTCTGGTACCTGCGACACCGCACGCGGCGATCCCACTGGGTGCCGAGCAGCACGGTGACGCGCTCCTCGAGTCGGATTGAAGCCAAAGACCTCAGTTCCGGGCGAGTATCCGACGGCAAGGTGTAGAGACCGAGCAGCCGGACCGAGATTTGGTCAGTCGCTGGGCGTCGAGGCACGGACAGCTGAAGGTAGTTCGTCATGGAGAGTCGCTAGGAGCTCGTGATCAGCCGAGAAGGCATCGCGGCGCGTGCCATGTGGATGTGTTCGGTGCCCTCCCCGGCGCCGAGGAGCACGGCGTGGCGCGAGTCGTCGGTCGCGTGGCCTCCCTACGTTGCGAGCAGGTGGAGTCCCGACAAGACGCGCGGTATCACAGGTACGGCATGGGGCCGCCAAAACACGGTGATCCTGCGGATGTTCGCGACGCTCACGATCCCTAGCGTTGAACCGAGTCAAGCACACTGAGATCTCCCAAAGGAGCACCGTGATGATGAAGGGCCTCCGTCAAGCTCCTGGTCAGGGCGCCAAAGCACTCGTCCTGCAGGACGCTGGCGTCGCAGATCGGCTCGAGATCGCGCCGCTGGTGGACGGTGCGGGTCGCCGAGTCCGCGGCGGCAATGCACAGATCCCGATGACTGGCACACCAGCGGCGGTTGGAGAGGACGCCCTCGCCGGGCGGCCGGGGTCGGCGAGTCGGCTGGCGGAAGCGTCCGCGGCGGGAACTCGAGGGAGCATTAGAAGGCGGTTGCTGGGCGCCGTGCGCGCCTGGGCGGCCGCGGGCCAGCTCGGACCCAATCGTGACACGATCGTTGGCCGTTACACCGGTGCCCGCTGCTAGCGGCTCGTGCTGGCGGTCAGGCTGCGGCTGGCCGCCATCGACGTCCGGATGCTCAGACGGAGCGGGTCGGTACACCAAACCTCGCCGACCTCGGTCAATCGCACCCATCTGCAGCCTTGAGGAGCTCTTCCACCCGGGGGCGGGTGCCCGCACGACATGAGTGGTGACGTCGTCGCGCCTACACTGCCCCGTATGCCAGGGGGGATCGACCTGGTCGGCAGGGAGCAGGAGCGCTCCGCGCTCCGCAACGCGATCGTCACCGCCGCGCGAGGCGACGGCGGCATCCTGCTGGTCGCTGGCGAGAGCGGGGTTGGCAAGTCAACGCTGGTGGAGTCCGTCCTCGCCGAAGCCGGACGCCTCGTCTTGCGCGGTGCCACCGATCAGCGGGCGGTTCGGCCGTACGCGCCCATTGTCGAAGCGTTCCGCGCCTACGGACGCGCGGTCCCTGACGGTCTGCGCGGGTCCGCGCCGCTGTCCCGGCACCTCGCCCTCATCCTCCCGGAGCTCGGTCCACGCCCACCCGACGCCGATCAGGCGACCTTGTTCGAGGCGGTCGGCAATCTCTTCGAGCAGATGGCGCGCCGGGAGCCCACGGTGGTCTTCCTCGATGATCTTCAGTGGGTGGACGGAGCGACGGCCGAGCTGCTGCTCCACCTGGACCGGGTCCTGGAGGGGGCGCCGGTCCTGGTCCTTGGTGCCTACCGGAGCGACGAGGTGCCTCGGGGGCATCCGCTACGCAGCGTGCGCTCGGAACTCCGGCGCCGCAGGCGCCTGCGTGAGCTCACGGTCGAACCGCTCGGCCCGGTGGATGCCACCGAGCTCGCAGCGCGGGTCCTGGGGGCACAGCTAGGGAGCAGGCTCGCATCAGCGGTCTACGACCGCACCCAAGGCGTGCCGTTCTTCGTCGAAGAGTTCGCCAATGCCCTGGCAGCCGCCGGACGGCTGGACCATGCAGACGGCGCGGTAGAACTCGGCTCCGGCGAGACCCTCCCGCTCCCCGATACAGTCAAGGAGGCCGTGCTGCTCCGCGCGGAACGCGTGTCGTCGGTAGGTCGACACTCGCTTGAGATCGCCGCTGCCGCCGGGCTTCGATTCGACCTGGAGCTGGTGGTCGCGCTCGGCGGCGCAGACGGCATCGACGAAGCGATCGAGCGAGGGTTTTTGGTGGAGGTGGGCCGCCAGGGAGCGTTTCGACACGACCTCATCCGCGAGGCCATCTACGACGACACCGCGTGGACCAGGCGGCGCGCCTACCACCGGCAGCTGGCGGAGGAGCTGGAGCGGCGTGGCGCGCCGCCCGAGGCGGTTGCCGAGCAGTGGCTCGCTGGGGGCGAGCACGACCGTGCGCGTCCGAGCTTGCTGGCGGCGGCGGAGCGGTTCGGCCAGGTCCATGCCTACCACGACGCCGCACGCGCGGTCCGCCGTGCCATTGAGCAGTGGCGCGAGGGGGACGATGAGGAGGACCGCCTCGCCGCGCTGGAGCGCCTCGGCGGCTACGCGCAGCTCCATGGTGATCTCGCTGGGGCCCTGCGAGCGTGGCAGGAGGTCCTCGAGGCCTGCCCGAGCCGGGGCGACCTCATCAGGCTCGCGGCGCTCGAGCGACGCCTGGCCGGGATCTACGAGCTGCAGGGAGCCTGGGATCGAGCGCTGGACGCACGCACCGCCGCGGCTGATGCGTTCACCGAGCGGGGCATGGACTTCGAGTCGGCCACCGAGCGCCTCGCCGCAGCCTCGCACTTACAGTCCGCAGCGAAGCTCACCGCCGCGCTCGACCTCATCGCAGGCGCTGCCTCGGCAGTGGAGCGCTCGGGGTCGACCGAGCTGCGTGCCCGCGCACTCTCCCTCGAGGGTCAGATCCGGACCAAGCTGGGCGACACCGAGCGCGGCGTGAAGCTCGCCCGCGAGGGTCTCGCACTCGCGCTCGCCGAGAACCTCACCGAACCAGCGGGGGAGGCCTACTTCCGCCTTGCGTCGGCGCTCGAGCACTCCTCCGGCTATCCCGAAGCGATCGATGCCTACTCAGCCGCCACCGAGTTCTGCCATCAGCAGGGTCTCTCGGGCATGGCGGAGGTTTGCTTCGCCTGCCTGGCGCCGGCGATGGTCAAGACCGGCGAGTGGGATCGTGCTGTCGAGGTCTGCCGAGCGATCCTCGAAGCCGGCGACGCCCCAGCCGCCGCTGAGGCGGTCGCCGCCGCCGAGCTGGGGCTGGTGTACGTCCTACGTGGCCTGACCAGACGGTCACGACGCTTGCTCTCCGACGGTATGAGGTTCGCCCGTCGCAACGAAGTCTTCGGGCTGGAGATCGAGGCCGCCCACGGTCTCGCTCGAGCCGACGCACAGGAGGGTCGCATTGACGACGCCGTGTTTCGTGCCCGCGACCTGGTCGATCGCATCGCGGTCAGGGAAGAGCGTCACTACTCCGTGCCAGCGCTTCGCTGGATCGCGACCTTCTTCGCGCACCAGGGCCTCACGGCGGACGTCGCCCGCTCGGCGGAGCTCCTGTCGCGCACCGCGGCAGCGCTCGGCACAGCTGAGGCTGTGGCCGGGCTCGGGCACGCCCTCGGTGAGTTGGCGATGGCCGACGGCGACGCCGCCGGAGCCGCCCAGCACTTTACCCACGCCATCGACATCCTCGGCGACCTCGCGCCGTACGGGCGGGCCGAGACCGAGTTTCGAGTCGCCATCGCGCTCGCGGCCTACGGGGAGCGTCGGTTGGCGATCGAGCGCCTGACCTCCGCCTACCGCTCCGCCCGACGGCTCGGCGCCCGCCCCCTCGCGACCGCTGCCGCTGAGGAGCTGGCTCACCTCGGCGAGCATGTCGAGCGACGACTCGGTCGACGAGCGGCGAGCGAGCGTGAGCACGCCGGACTGTCGCGACGTGAGTTCGAGGTGCTCCGCCTCGTCTCGGTCGGGCGGACGAACCGCGAGATCGCCAAGGCGCTGTTCGTCAGCCCACGCACCATCGACATGCACGTGAGCAACGTCTTGATGAAGCTCGGCTGCCGCTCGCGCACCGAAGCGACACACCGAGCGGCGGAGCTGGGCCTGCTCGAGAGCAGTCCCTAGCGAGTCGCACAACGGTGGGGTGCACATCGCGATCACAGACAGTGCGCTGGCCAGACGCCGGACGCCCGCAGCGCGTTCGGGCACGGCGCACCGTGGAACACGTCGTACGCGAGCCTTTGCCGGTGGATGGCGCGGCTGGCATGCGCCGGAGTCATCGGTCCGGCGCAGGCCTGGACCGGGAGACCATCATGAAGATCGAACAGAGCGTCAGCTCCTCCATTTCGATGCCACGCCTCCTCTGGCTTCTGGGTCGGTGCATCCTGTTCTCCGTACATTGGCAGACCAAGGAGAGGCGATGGCCACCACCACGAGTCGGATGGGGACCTTCTACAACGAGAAGTTCGCGGCAGCTGAGCTTCGCAGGTACCGGCAGAAGGGGCCGATTCCGTCGACTCGGGCGTTGATCGAGGCGCTGAAGGCCGAGGGTGTCGGGGGCGGGACGCTACTCGACATCGGAGGCGGGATCGGCGCTATCCAACACGAGCTGTTCGACGCCGGTCTGGCCCGCGCGACGAGCGTCGACGCGTCCGCGGCCTATCTCGATGCGGCGCGAGAGGAGAGCGACCGTCGCGGCCACGGTGGCCGCGTCACCTACCGGCATGGCGACTTCGTCGAGCTGGCGGAGTCGGTCCCCCCTGCCGACATCGTGACGCTCGACCGAGTGCTCAACGTCTATCCGGGCTGGGAACGCTTGACTGAGCTCTCTGCGGAACACGCTCAGCGCCTCTACGGCCTCGTCTATCCACGCGACACACTCATGATGCGTCTCGTCACCTTCGCGATGAACGTCGTCTTGCGCTTGCTCCGCAAGCCGGTGCGCGCCTCCGTCCATCCGGGCGAGGCGATCGACTCGGTCGCTCGTGAGCGCGGTCTCGTGCGTCACTTCTCCGAAAGTGTCGGACCTGCCTGGCAGGTAGCGGTCTACCGCCGCTCCCGACCGTAGATGTCCGCCGACGGTGCCTCCAGGAGGGTCAGAACACCAGGACCTGGTCGGCCTCGACGGTCCAGGCTGCCAGCTCGTCCATGGTGGAACGGGGTGCCTCGTCGATGAGGTGCTCCTTGTCCAATCCGCGAGCGTCCAGGCATGTGCCGCAGCAGGCAATCTGGCCGCCGTGGCGCGCGAATGTCTTCAACATTCGATCGAGCGTGTAGTAGCCATTCGGGGTCTCCTAACCGGCTATCGCGCGGCGCTCAGGCTAGCGACGGCCCCAACGGCAGCCCTGGACAGTTGCCGCGACTGTGACGAATGATGAGGCTCCGCTGGGTCACCGGTCGGTGGGCTTGACCGCGCGGACGCGCTCGATGACGCCCGCTCTGAGGCGTTCTCGTCGATCAACGGTGAAGCCGGCGGCGACGATTTCTGCGTATGGCTGCCGTGTCTGATGATCACCGGCCAGGCGAATGGACAGTCTTTCAAGTCGTCGTTGGCCGGCTCTCACCACTCGGTAGAGGCTTGCGACATGCCCGACCACCAGAAGCTGACCACCGAGGCGAAGCACGCGGTACATCTCGTTGATTGCTGCTGCGGGGTCGGGGATGCTGCTGAGGGCTAGGGTGCAGACGACGGTATCGAACCGATTGTCCGCAAATGGGAGATGTTGGGCGTCGGCCTCGAGGAGGGTGACATCAATGCCGAGCTCGGCGGCCCTGTCGCGGGCTAGGGCGAGCATGGCCGGGCTGAAGTCGATCCCCGTCAGTTGGATTCCTCGCGGATAGAAGGGCAGGTTCCGGCCGGTACCGATTGCGACCTCCAAGACCTGGCCGGACGCTTGCGAGCATGCCCATGAGCGGCTATCACCGAGCAGCAAAAGATCGTAGAAGCCCGTGTCGCGGTCGTAGCGTGGCGCGTACTGTTCCCACAGACTGCGCAGCCGGTCGGTGACCTCCCCGCTCGCCATGGCTGGCCTCCTCGAGCCTGGTTCGTTGTGTGGTTCTGAGGCTGTCATCGTGTTCGTCTAGCGGTGGTGAGCAGTACCTCTGACCGGTCAATGAGGGCTTCGGGTGGTAGGGCGGCGAGGCGCTCAGCTGCTCGGCGGCATACGGCTTCCCGGCTCGCAGGATCCAGTCGCCGGTACCGCCAGCCGAGGACGCCGCATCCGGTTTTCAAGGCCAGCGCCGCACGGGCGTCGAGCGCCGCGGCGAGCGGCCGGGATGAGGTGTCGATGTTGTCGAACTCGCCGCCGTGGAGCAGGAGAGCCATGCGATCCGGTGTGTCCGTCAGTGAGTCGGAGCGCTCAAGGACCGGAAAGGTTGGGGCACCGACGGCGTCGAGTTCCTCGCGGACAACGACGTCGGCGCCGGTCCTCAGCTGCGAGCCCCACGTCGCGGTGAGCAGCCAGCCGCCTGGCCGCAGGACGCGGGCGGCCTCAGCGACCGCCAGTCTGGCGTCGGGCAGGAGAAAGAGCACGAAGGCCAGCACCACGACGTCTGCGGACGCCGCACGAAGTGGCAGTGCTGCGGCGTCGGCCTGCACCCGGGGCACTGATCGGGGTATGCGACGTAGCATCCCGTGACTTCGGTCAAGAGCGATAACTCGTCCGCCGCTGCCAGCAAGGCCTCGCAGTGCCGGCACCAGGGTGCCGGAGCCGGTGGCCACGTCCACCACGATGCGCGGCGCTGGAGCCGCCGCAGAGGTCACCGTGTTGACCAGGTCGAGCGCGTGCCGGTGCAGCACTGGGGCCCAGTATTTCTTGTAGGCGGCGGCGCCCTCGTCGTACACCGCGGCGAGTGTCTGTTGCGGCGTCCGTCCCGTCGTCACGGTGCCTCCAGCTCTACCGGCCGGCCGTAGTCGCCCGCGCGAGGCCGACGACCTGCCAGACCGGACCCCGGTAGCTGTACTCGGTGTGCATGCCACGTACCTCCGCTACGGCGACCATGGCCGCCGGGGGATGGGCGAACGTCCGGAAAGACTTGCCCACCAGTCGGAAACTGACGTTCTGCAAGTGGGTGAACGTCCAGCTCACCCAGTTGCGGCGTGGGTGGCTGAACACCAGCAGTCGCTTGGCATGATCAGCTGCCGCGGTCAGGAGACGCTCGTAGTCGGGGTAGCAGCACACGACCCGGTGCAGCACGACAACGTCATGCGTTTCGACTTCGTCCGGCGTGGCCGCAATGTCCACCCGAAGGCGGGTCATCCGGTCGCGCAGCCCGGCTGACTTCGCGAGGTCGGTCGCGTCGGCGTCGTAGGCGTCGACGAGTTCAAGATTGGTGGTCCGGCTCGCGCCCTGGCCTAGCAGCTCGAGCTGGATGTCACCAACACCGCCTCCTATCTCGAGGACGCTGGCGCCGTCAAGTCCTCGGTCGACAAGGTAGGCGACCATCCGGGCCGCGGTCTTGTCGAGGCCGCGTTTGCGATACCGGGAGGCGAGGTGTCGAGCAAACCGGGGCCCGAACATGTCGTTGCATCCGCGAGAGTCGCAGCAGCCGCTCATGTCAGCAGTATCCGCGTGGACGCGCTGCTGCACACCCCCGAGGAGGAGGCCTCGAGAAGGTGCTTTGGCTTCACGGGGCGGTCGCTCCCGGCCAGGAGTGGCGCGCCTGACCACCCGGCGCCGCCATTTGTGGCGTCGGTGGCCCACGAGTTGGCCGCGTCCACACCTTCGACGAGGTGTCGGGTGGTCGGGCTTGCGCCGGCCCACAGCCCAAACGCGCCGTCGACATGCGCCCAGGCCTAGTGTTCCTTGGCGGCCTCGATCGCCTCGGGGAAATGGGTCGCAACTGCCGCTGTTGACGTTGGCGGCCTGCAGGCAGACGATGCTCGGCCCGGTCACCTTGCGCAGATTATCGGCGAGCGCGGTCGGCCGGATCCGGCCCTCGTTGTCTGTGGCAATCGGAACAACACCGTCGGAACCGAACCCGAGGTATCGAAGAACTGCGTCGACTGACACGTGCCTGTCCTCGGAGAGCACGGTGACCATAGGCGCGCCCTGCAGCCCGCGTGCCTCGACATCCCAGCCCGTCTGCTCGAGCACACGGTGCCGCGCGGCCGCGAGGCAGGTGAAGTTGGCCATTGCGGCGCCGGTCGTGAAGCCCACCGACGCGTCGGCCGGCAGTCCCAGGCAGTCGGTGACCCACCGTGCCGCGACGGCTTCGACGGCAGCTTCGGTCGGCGCGAGTGCTGCGAATGCCGCGTTCGGCTCCCAGGCGCTGGTCAGCCAGTCTGCAGCAAGGGCCGTCGGGAGCGCACCACCGACGACGAAGCCGAAGAACCTGCCCGAAGGGGTCGCCACGAGTCCCTTCTCCGCGGTGGCGGCGAGCATGTTGATGACCTCTGCCGGGTCGGTCGGCTCAACCGGAAGCGGACCATCCAACAGGGTGAGCAGCTGCTCGGCCGTCGCTGCCGCCGCGACCGGACGGTTCGGGACGACTCGACCCAGTCAACGGCGTGCGCGTACGCCGCTTCCAGCGCCCTCAGTGTGTCGCCCATCGGCAATCCCGGTGTCCGCGGTCGCCCTAGTGGGCGATCTGCAGGGTGGTCGTTACCGGGATCGGGTTGGCCAGGGAATCCAGCACGGGGGAGGTGTCCTGCACGTAGGTGCACAGCTCCTGAAGCTGCTCGTCGGTCGCGTTCGGACTCGCCACCCGGCCGGTGACCCGGATCGCGGTGAAGCCGGCCCGCGGACCCGCCAACCCGAGGAATGTGCGCACGTCGACGTCGCCCTCGATGTCGTACTCCATCTGCGTCACCTCGATGCCGCGGGCGGCCGCGTTGGCGACGTGCCCGACGGCGTAGCAGAACCCGACCGCCTGCAGCAGCAGCTCGACGGCGTTCGGTCCTTTGTTGTTGCCGAGCAGCACGAGTGGCTCGTCGCGGGTCTGGTCCTCGTGCCCGGCATGGACGAAACGTCCGATCTCTCCGATGTTGTGGGTGCCTTCCTGCCAGCGGCTCGACGCGTAGAAGGTGAAAGACGCCACGTGCGGTCGTCCTTGATCGCGTCGATGGTCGCCAGCAGCTGGTCGACATCGATTCCGTTGCGGACCGTCAGGGTCTCGGTCATCGTCGGCTCCCTTCCTTAGGTGTTTGTTTCGACACCGTTAAGGGCGACATCGACGGCAGCCCTATTGCGCCAGGGGCAGTGAATGCCTTCACCACAAGCAGCGGTCACAGCATCGCGGTCGGGTGGGCGATCAGGGTTCCGGCGGCGATCTGATGCGCTGCCTGCTCGATGTCGTCGCGGGTGGTCCAGCGGCCGAGCGTGAGCCGCAACGCCGACAGTGCCCGGCCAGGGTCGCGTCCCATGGCCAGCAGTACGGGCGAGGGCTCCGGCGTGCCGGTATGGCAGGCCGAGCCGGTGGCCGCGGCGATGCCCGGTGTGGCGGCCAGCAGGTCATCTCCGGCGACTCCGGTGATGCTGACGTTGAGGGTGTTCGGCAGCCGCCGGTCGCGATGCCCGTTGAGCTGGACCCGTCCGGGCAGCAGCTCATCGAGTTGGTCGTGCAACAGGTTCCGCAGGATGCGGATCCGGTCGGCGGCACCGGCGTCGAGTTCGGTACGAGCGAGCTGTGCGGCGGCGCCCAGTGCGACGGCTAGTGCGACGCTCTCGGTTCCGGCACGCAGTCCGCGTTCTTGCCCACCGCCGTAGACGAGAGGCTCCAACCGCACACCGGCACGGACATACAGCGCGCCGATGCCCTTGGGCGCGTACATCTTGTGGCCGGCGATGGTGAGCAGATCGACGCCCCAGGCTGTTGCGTCGATGGGGATCTTCGCGGCCGCCTGGGCGGCGTCGGTGTGGAACAAGACGCCGCGGGCATGGGCGATGCCCGCCAGTTCGGTGATGGGCTGCAGCACACCGGTCTCGTTGTTTGCTGCCATGATCGACACCAGCACCGTGTCGGGGGTGAGGGCCTCGGCCAGTGTCGCCGGGTCGACCAGGCCGTCCCGGTCCACCGGCAGATACCTCACCTGGAGGCCGTGCAGCCGCTGCAGCGCGCGGCAGGTCTGCAGGACTGCGGGATGCTCGCTGGCTTGGGTGATGATTTGCGCCGGTGCGGCCTGGTCGCGGACAAGTGCGGTGCCACGGATGGCGAGGTTGTCGGCTTCGGATCCGCCCGCGGTGAACACGATGTCAGCTGGCTGGGCGCCGATCAGGTCAGCGAGTTGCTGCCTAGCTTCGGCCAGCGCGCGGCGGGGCCGCTCGGCGTAAGCGTGGCCGCTGGACGGATTGCCGAAATGCGTGGTCAGGTAGGGCAGCGCGGCCTCGGCCACCCGGGGGTCGACCGGTGTGGTGGCGTTGTAGTCGAGATAGATGGGCCCGTCGGCCAGCCCTGGGTGATGGCTGGTGACGCCGGAGTTTTTCATGCCGGGGTCTCGTGGTTACTGCATCTGAGGCAGGAATGCCTTCACCACAACAGCCACCGCCACCCGGTCGTGTCGCTCGGTCGGGATGAGTTTGCGCATCAGTGCGATCACCTCGTCTGAGAACAGTGGGTAGAGCGCGCAGTCGTCGATGCTGAGCGGCTCTCGATGCAGCACACGTGCACCGCTGAAGCCGGCCCGCTGAAGCTTGTGCAGGAAGTCGTCCTCGGCCAGCGCGCCGGCCACGCAGCCGGCCCAGGCCGCAGGTTGGGTGAGGATCTCCGGCGGCAGGTCGTCCTGCTCCACGGTCAGGTCCGACACGCACAGCTCTCCGCCGGGTTTGAGCACGCGGGCGCATTCGGCCATCACCCGGGCCTTGCGTGCCGACAGGTTGATGACCCCATTGGAGATGATCATGTCCACGCTGTCGTCCGGCAACGGGAGCGCCTCCAGCTCACCCTCCAACGGTTCGACGTTGGACAGGCCGGCCTGGGCCGCCGCGTCGGTCGTACGGGTGAGCATCTCCGGCAGGAAGTCCAGCGCGATCACCCGGCCGGCCGGGCCGGTTCGGTAGGCGGCCAGGATGGTGTCGATGCCGCCTCCGCAGCCCAGGTCGAGCACGGTGTCGCCAGACCGTATGGTGGCGTGACGCAGGTGGTTGGCCACCCCGAGCGCCCGGTCGATCGCCGACTGCGGAACCAGCGCCAGCTCCTCGTCGCTGTACAGGTTGTGCGCCACCGCGGCCGTGGTCGGCGGCACGTGGCGGTAGGCGTCGCGGACCAGGTCCTTGATCTCCGCGGTGTGCATCAGGTCTCGGCTCATGGGTTGAGCTCCTCCAACGTCTGGTTCAGCCGCCGCAGCACGTCGGCGGGAAGATCTACGCTGGCGGACTTCGCGAGGACCCGGCGTAGCTCGCGGGCGAACTCGAGCTCACCGCAGCACCGCCGGCACCGCGACAGGTGCTCCTCGACCAGGGCCCGGTCGGACTCGTCGACGGTGCCGTCGAGGTATTCCCACAGCTGCTTGACGGCTTCGGAGCAACTGATCATCGCCGTCCTCCTCCCAACATGCCGGCCTCCTCCGCGTACTCCCACATCTGGGTCTCGAACAACTTGCGTCCCCGGTGCAGCCGCGCCAGCACGGTTCCCAGGGGTACCTCGATCGTCTCGGCGAGCTCCCGGGCCAAGAACCCCTCCATGTACACCAGCACCAGCGGGATCCGGTAGATCTCCGGCAGCCTCAGCAGCACCGCCCGCACGTCCTCCGGGCCGAACTCGGCAAGGAAGTCCAAGTGCAGGGAGTCCGAATACGGGAACGGGTCTTCGGAGGCGATCTTGCGGTACAGCGAGAACTCCTCGACCGCGTCGAAGTCGATCTGGGTCGGCCGCCGCGCGGTGGCCCGGCCGCGGTCACGGCAGCAGTTGACCAGGATCTTGGTCAGCCACGCCGAAGCGGCGGCGGGGGTGTGGAGCTGGTGGAACTTCTGGAACGCCTTGAGCAGGCAGTCCTGCACTGCGTCCTCGGCGTCGTCGCCGACCAACCGCCGCGCGATCGACAGCAGCCGTGGAAGCTGCTCACGCGCCAGGTCCCGAAAGCTCGGACCCGCGTCTGCTGGAGCGGTCTGCGCCACCCCCCCAAGCGCGACTGCCATCAGTACCACACCTCCTTAGACGTTGAGCGAGCGAGTCCTATTGCGCATGTGCCAATGCAATACGCAGCATCCCCCGGACGTCTTGGTTGGTAGGACGTGGAGGACTGCAATGAGCACCGTTGACATTCAAGAGCTGGACGACAAGGTCCAGCAGATCTACCGGCAGGTCGCCGAGCACCCGCACGGCCGCTTCCACTTCGAGATGGGCCGGCCGCTGGCCGAGCGGCTCGGCTACCCGTCCGAGCTGCTGGATGCGGTCCCGTCTGGTGCGGTCGAGTCCTTCGCCGGTGTTGGCTACTTCTTCGACCTCGCCGCCCTCCGCCCGGGGGAGCGCGTGCTCGACCTGGGTAGCGGCTCGGGCACGGACACGTTCGCCGCCGCGCACCTCGTTGGACACTCCGGACGGGTCGTCGGGGTGGACTTCACGCCCGAGCAGCTGGAGAAGGCTCGCCGGCTCGCCGCCACCACCGGGCTCGATCAGGTCGTGGAGTTCTGGGAGCAGCGGATCGAGATCCTGCCGATGGCCGACGCGGCCTTCGACTGCGTGATCTCCAACGGCGTGATCAACCTCTCCGCCGACAAGGAGAGGGTGTTCGCCGAGACAGCACGGGTGCTGCGCCCCGGCGGCCGGCTCGCGGTCGCCGACATCGTTACCGAGCAGCAGCTGACGGACGCGATCGTCTGCAATGCCGAGCTGTGGGCGGCCTGCATTGGCGGCGCAGCGCAGCAGGACACCTACCGCAGGCTGATCGAGGCGGCGGGCCTGGTGGTGCGCGAGGTACGGCGCAACGACTACGCGTTCATCTCCGACCGGGCCCGCGGCGCCAGCGCGCGGTACGGCGTGAAAAGCATCTCGCTGCTGGCCACCAAGACCTGACCACCCACGCCTACTCGCGTACCGGCGGCCCTGCGCAGGCATGGCTCAGCTCCGCACCGGCAGGCCGGCGCGGGCCCACTCGGGGTAGCCGTCCTCGAGGCGGGCCGCCGGGTAGCCGCGACGGCGCAGGGTTCGAACGGCGTCGTCGGCGTACACGCAGTAGGGCCCGCGACAGTATGCGACAACCTGCTGGCCCTTCGGAACCTGACGCAGACGCCTGCTCAGCTCCGCAACGGGTATCGACAGCGCCCCGGCGATGTGCCCGGTCCGGAACTCCGGTTCCGGCCGCACGTCCAGCACCACCACGTCGCCGGCGCGTAGCCGCTCGGCCAGCTCGTCGCGGGTCATGATGTCAAGCCGAGACCGGTCGCCCAGGTAGGCCGCCGCGAGATCATCGAGCTCCTCGACGTGCTCTGCGGCCACCTCCCGGACGACCCGCCACAGCTGGGCGACGTGATCGCTGGCCAGCGAGTAGTAGATCCGGTTGCCGTCGCGGCGGGTTCGGACCAGGCCCGTCCGCAGCAGCTGCTGCAGGTGCTGCGAGGTGTTCGCGACGGACTGGCCGCACTCGCCGGCGATCTCGTCGACCGAACGCTCCGCCTGCATCAGCAGGTCGACGATCTCGGCGCGGCGGCCGTTGCCGAGCGCCCTCGCGACATCGGCGAAACCGTCGAACAACGCATCCTTAGCTGCCCTGTGGCCCACCTGTGCTCCTCGCACGCAAGTCCTATTCAAGAAATTACTTGACAAGATACGCACCCGTTCGTAACTATTCAAGTGATTTGTTGAACTGTCGTGGTGAAGTGGAGCGCGATGGCGGACGATGTGGCGGTGGTGCCGCTGGTCGATGGGGGGCTGGGCAACAGCGCCTACCTGGTCGACCTTGGCGATAATCGCGCCCTGGTCGTGGATGCCAGCCGGGACCTGCGTGCGGTGCGGGCGGCGGCCGAGGAGCGGAATCTTCGGGTGGCGTTCGCCGCCGACACCCATCTGCACGCCGACTTCCTCTCCGGCGCCCGACAGCTTGCCGCCAGTGACGGCGCCACGGTGCTGGCCTCAGCGGCCGGCGGACGAGAGTTCGGGCACACCAGGCTGTCCGACGGGGACGAGGTCGACCTCGGCGGGCTGCGGCTGCGCGCCCTCGGCACTCCCGGACACACCGAAGAGCACCTGGCGTTCGTGCTGCTGGACGGGCAGCGCCCGCTTGGGGTGTTCACGGGCGGGTCGCTACTGGTCGGCGCGGCGGCCCGCACCGACCTGGTCGATCCCGAACGCACCGAGGAGCTCGCCCGCGCGCAGTACCGGTCCGTGCTGCGGCTGCTCACCCTCCCCGACGAGGTCGCGGTCTGGCCAACCCACGGGGCGGGGTCGTTCTGCTCTGCTCCGGCCGGCGCGGAGCGAACCAGCAGCATCGGCCGCGAGAAGGCCACCAACCCGCTGCTGCGCGCAGCCGACGAGGACGGGTTCGTGGCGTCGCTGCTGGGCTCGCTCGGCTCCTTCCCGCCGTACTTCCTCCGCCTCGCCGAGATCAACCGCCGGGGCCCGGCGCCCACCGATCCCAGGCCGCTCCGCCCCCTCGATCCCACGACGGTCAGCGCACTGCTCGCCGGCGGCGCTGCGATGGTCGACGTGCGTCCGGTCGGTGACTTCGCCGCCGGTCACGTTCCGGGGGCTCTGTCCATCGCCCTGCGCGGGTCCTTCGCCACCTGGCTCGGCTGGCTGCTGCCGCCACGGCAGCAGATCGCGGTGCTACGCAATCCCGACCAGGACCCGGACGAGATCGTCTGGCAGGCGGCGAAGATCGGCTGCGACAACGTCGACGCCGAACTGCGCGGCGGCATCGAGAGCTGGGCCGCGGCCGGGTTGCCGGTTTCGACCACGCGGCTGGTCGAACCAGGCGGCATCACCGGCCATCGGCCGCTCGACGTCCGGCTGGATTCGGAGTTCATCGCCGGGCACGTCCCGGGCGCGGCTCACATCGAACTCGGCGACCTCTCCGCCCAGCTTGGCGACCTGCCCGCCGGACCGCTGGCGGTGATGTGCGGACATGGCGAACGCGCAATGACCGCCGCCAGCGTCTTGGAGAGGGCCGGACGGCGCGACCTCATCGCCGTCGCCGGTGGTCCGCCCGAGTGGTCCGCAGGCAGCGGCGCCGCCCTGGAGAAGGGACAGTGACCAGCGGTACGACGTCCTCCCCCGAGCAGCACACCGGGCAAATACGCCTAGGCTTGCGGGCCAACGCCGCCCAGTTCACCCTGCTCGTGGCGGTGAACGCCCTGGTCGGCGGCATGCTCGGGCAGGAACGGACAGTCCTGCCACTGCTGGCCGAACAAGAGTTCCACCTGGACGCCTACACCGCCGCGCTGACCTTCATTCTGGCGTTCGGGGTGGCCAAGGCCATCACCAACTACCTGGCCGGGACCTGGTCGGACCGCTACGGCCGCAAGCCCGTGTTGGTCGCCGGCTGGCTGATCGCAGTACCCGTCCCACTGCTGCTGATCTGGGCGCCGGCCTGGGGGTGGGTGGTCGCAGCGAACGTGCTGCTCGGCGTCAGCCAGGGCCTGACCTGGTCCACCACAGTGATCATGAAGGTCGATCTGGTCGGGCCCGGCCGGCGCGGGCTGGCGATGGGGCTGAACGAGGCCGCAGGCTACAGCGCGGTGGCCGCGACGGCGATGGCCACCGGATTCCTCGCAGCCAAGTACGGGCTGCGTCCGGAGCCGTTCTATCTCGGCATTGCCTACGCCGCGCTCGGCCTTGGGCTGTCCGGCCTCGCCGTCCGGGAGACCCGTCACCACGTCGAGTTCGAGGCCGGCTCAGACGCGCTGCGCAGGGAGCGGCACAACCATCTGCACGGTGATCTGACCGACCGGCAGGTCTTCACCCAGACCAGCCTGCGCGAGCCGGCGCTGTCCGCGGCCAGCCAGGCCGGCATGGTCAACAACCTCAACGACGGCCTCGCCTGGGGCCTGTTCCCCGTCCTCTTTGCCGCGTCGGGCCTGCCGGTGGGGCGCATCGGCATCCTGGTCGCCCTCTACCCCGCGGTCTGGGGACTTGGCCAGCTGGTCACCGGAGCCGCCTCGGACCGGGTCGGCCGCAAACCGCTCATCGTCACCGGGATGACCATCCAGGCGGGCGCACTCGCCATCGTCGCGGTCGGCCAAACGTTTCCAGCCTGGGCGCTGGCTGCCGTACTCCTCGGAGCCGGCACCGCGCTGGTCTACCCCACCCTGCTCGCCGCGGTCGGCGACGTCGCGCACCCGGCCTGGCGGGCCCGGGCAATCGGGGTCTACCGGCTCTGGCGCGACGCCGGGTTCGCCGTCGGCGCCGTCGTCTCCGGTGTGATCGCGGACGCGTACGGCATCCGAGCCGCCATTGGGGCCGTCGCCGGCCTGACCGCCGCATCCGCGCTGGTGGTCGCCGTCCGCATGTACGAGACCCTGCAGCAGCGCGGCCACCGGCGGCGGCTGTAGCTGACTTCACGGGAGGGGTTGAGGCGCATATGGAAAAGGGTTCCGCGTTCGAAGCCACGTTGGCGGTGTATTGGCCGCACAAGGTTCCGTTTACGGGGGAGCGGAGCGTCAAGCCGTGGCCCGGCGCTGGTTCGGTAGATCTCGCCGATAGCGCTCTTGCGAGAGGTGAGTCGCCGTGGCCCTACCGTTGCCCGGTCGGTGCTTGACAGGGGCGCATCCGTAAGAGAATACTTACCGTTCGTGACCGCTTACCAAGGTGAAGACGGATGGGGCGCACTCGGTGACCCGACCAGGCGCGCCATCGTCGAGTGCCTGGCCGAGCGACCACGCGCGGTGGGTGAGCTTGCCGCCGAGCTGCCGGTCAGCCGCCCGGCGGTGTCCCAGCATCTAAAGGTGCTCAAGGATGCAGGGCTCGTCACCGATCGCGCTGCTGGCACCCGCCGGATCTACCGGCTCAATCCCGCTGGTGTGGCTGCGCTGCGCGATCAGCTCGACACGTTCTGGAACCGAGCGTTGGCCGGCTACAACGACGTCGTTGCACGAACGACAGAGGAGAGGGAATGACCCAGACAGCGACCGCTGTGGTGCGCAGACAGATCATCATCGAGGCGCCGATCGAGCGCGCCTTCACCGTGTTCACCGAGCGGTTCGGCGACTTCAAGCCGCCGGAGCACAACCTGCTTGGGGTAGCGATCGCCGAGACCGTGTTCGAGCCGCGAGTCGGCGGTCACATCTACGACCGCGGCGTGGATGGCACTGAGTGTCGCTGGGCCCGCGTTCTGGCCTACGAGCCACCGCAACGTGTTGTGTTCAGCTGGGATATCGGGCCGCAGTGGCAAATCGAGACCGAGCCGGACAACACCAGCGAGGTCGAGGTCCGGTGGATCGCTGAGACCCCGCAGCGCACCCGAGTGGAGCTGGAGCACCGAAACATCGACCGGCACGGCCCCGGCTGGCAGGCCGTCAGCGAGGGTGTCGCGGACGACGCCGGCTGGCCGCTGTACCTGACCCGGTACGCCGCATTGGTCGCAGAGGACAGCTGAATGCCATCGATCATCGTGAGCACCGAAGTGCAACGGTCGGCAAAGGACGTCTTCGCCTACGCCACCGATCCGACCCGCTTCTCCGAGTGGCAGAAGGGCGTCGTCGACGGCCACATTGAGGAACCGAGCATCCCGAGCGCGGGGACGCGATGTATGACCGTTCGGCGCATCGGCTTCGCCGAGCGGCCGAGCACCTCCGAACTCGTGCATATCGACCCACCAAGGACCTGGCAAATCCTCGGTATCGACGGGCCGATCCGAGCCATGGTCGACGTCGCCGTCGCGCCACTCACCGACAACTCAGCCCGCCTGACCATCGCCATTGACTTCGAAGGCCGCGGCATCGGCAGGCTTCTCGTGCCACTTGTCGTCCGCCGGGAGGCTCGCAAGGAGATGCCGGCCAACCTCGCGACTCTCAAGCAGCGCCTGGAACCCCAGACGTAGAACCCCAGGATGGGCAGAAGCGACAGTTGCGCTGCGCCTTCCCGGTTGACGCAGCCAGCAGCGACTCCGATTCGCCCACTCGTTGCCGTAGTCCGGTGTCCGAAGGCGGGTCGTCCTACGGGATGGCTCCTAGTGTTGCGCCAGAAATTAGCTCGATGAGTCTAGATCGGGTATGGCCCGGCCTGGACGCCCACTCTCCAGCTCGGGCGTGCCGGTCGAGGACATTGCGCACCTGGTGGTCCATGCCAGCATGAGTGTCACGAGAAGGTCGATGACAAGGAGCTTCGGCCCGTATTTAAGCCGTGGAGCGACGGCCGTGGATGCGTTGTTCAGTGGCCGTCGAGCTGACCGTTAGACTAGCAGCGCTGCAGGGAGCAAAGGCGTCGAGGCTGTCACAAAGTGCGTCTGACTAGGGATAATGCTGTGGGCGATACTGGATTTGAACCAGTGACCTCTTCCGTGTCAGGGCAGGTTCTCCTGCACATCCAAGTCTGTCGCCGCTGGCGGCGCTCATCTTGGCGGGTCGTGGGTCCCGACTTTGGCCTCATCGGATCGGACCGGTCAACGCTCTTGGCCAGGCCAGAGCGCTGCGGTGTCCTGCGAATCCGTACAGGTCAATGGAGGGTGGGTCGGTAAATGAGCTCTTGGATGTGACCGTCGAGCGTCCGGTTCTCGAGCAGCTCCAGGTCGAAGTCGGCCGCACCCTGGAAGATCGGGTCGAGGCCGGTCTGACCGGTGATGACAGGGAAGAGCGTCACCTGCACGCGGTCGACCAGTCCGGCGGCCATCAGCGCCCGATTCAACGACAGGCTGCCGTGCGAGCGCAACGGCACCTCGGACTCCTCCTTGAGCCGGGCGACGACGTCGACGGCGTCACCGCTCACGACGGTCGCGTTCGGCCAGTCGAGGGGTTCTTCCAGCGTCGTCGACACCACTGTTGCCGGCATGTTCCACATCTGAGTGACCCATGGGTCGCGTACTTCGGACTCCTCGGTGCTCGAGGCCAGCATCTGCGCGAATAACCGATGCGTGTTGGCCCCGAAGACCATCCGCTGCGGCTCGCCGTACAGGGCGAGGCGGTGGTCGAGCAACTCGGGGCCTTGCTTACCCCAGTAGCCGGTCCAGGGGGCGCTCGCGGCGCCGTAGCCGTCGAGGCTGGAAAAGACGTCGAAGGTGTAGGTAGCGGTCATGTCGTTCTCCTCGAGTGGGGCTGATCGGTATGTGGGTACAGACTGGCGACCACTGCGAGACTCATCGCCGTCGTGTCGGTGGGGATTCGGAAGGAGGAATGGACTACAAGCTGCCACACAGCTTGTCCTCTTGCGCTGACTGTGGTTTGGCTTGTGCTCGGTCTACTTCTGCTGACGTGGTCTGGGAGTTGATGGAGACAGCGGCGCGGCCCGGCCGGCGTACTCAGCAAAGCGTCAGCCAGTGCTTCCAAGGGCGACGGCCGCGAGCGTATCTTGAGAGCGTGGCATCAAGATCTTTGCCGCAACGCACAGTCCGCGCGGTCGGCGAAAGCCCGCTCTCCGAGCGCGTGGCCCGTGCTCAGGAGCTGGCTTACGGGCCGCTGATCGGATGGGCACGACGCAGCGCGCTGCACACCGGCGTGCTCGGCCATTCGATACATCCGTCGCTTACCGACGTGACCACCGGGTGCTGGCTCGGCACGTCCATTCTCGACCTCGCTGGAGGGTCCGAATCGCGTCGCGGGGCGGCGCTCCTAGCCGGATTCGGACTGCTGGCGTCCGTGCCGACGGCTATCGCAGGCGCCGGCGACTGGTCGGAACTGTCAGGCGCCGAACGGCGGATCGGTGCGGTCCACGCGCTCGGCGCGGACGCTGCAACGTTCCTCTTTGTCGGCTCCCTCGTCGCGCGCCTGCGCGGCGGGGACCGGATCGGCACAATGCTTGCCATAGCCGGAAACCTGGTCATGGCGGGTGCGGGCTTCCTCGGCGGGCATCTGGCTCTGCACCGCGGAACTGCTCGCCGAGCTTCCATGGCTAAGCGCAACTAGGGCTCTCAACCCAAGGCAGTGAAGCCGCGAGTCACAAGCGTGGTATTGCTGCTGACCAGGGGTGCTAGGGGTGGGCCTAAGTGGACTTGAACCACTGACCTCTGGCTTATCAGAGCGATTCAGCCCTAAGGCGCCCGCCTAGCGACGACAGCCACTAACAGTCAATACGTCATCTGACAAGGCGAAACACTTGGGCTGCAGCCGTTGGTGTCAGTCGATGTCCGGCACGCATTTGCGTCGTCGTGAGTCCTGTACGCCCCCGGAGTTGATCATGACTGACCATCGACTGACGAGTGCAGTCGAAGCGCCTCCGGTACCACCGATAGTCACCTGGTCAATGACCTTCTCGATCGGATCGGCTGATCCCGTTAGGACCTTGCGAGGCCGGACTGCCTCATTCCACTCTGGTCGGTCTCGGTGGCGGCCAATGAGCCGAGCAGGCTGATGGCGTGGGCGGTTGGGGAGTCTGGTTCTGCTGGGTAGACGGTGAGGGTGAGCTACCGAGCCCAATCGACATCACCGGCGCCGCCACGGTCACCGACCCGGCCGTAGGGGACATCTACGACTGGCCGGACAGCGCCACGATCGCGATCTTCTACGACGACCTCGGCCAGTCCGTGCCACCGCCGGGCATGGTTCGGCTCGGCACCGTGGACGGCGGCGTGGACACGATCGCCGACGCCGGGAACCGGATCACGCTTTGCATCGACCTGGCCAACGGCACGCGCATCTGACTCCCGTGAGACGCCGCAACACATTGTCAGGCCGTCCGACCCCCGATAGAGAACGAGTGCGTCGTCAGACCGTTTGACCGCCGTCGACGACCATGGCGTGGCCGATGACGAAGGAGGCTGCGTCAGAACAGAGCCAAAGGACGGCGGCGGCGATTTCGTCCGGTCTCCCCATCCGTCCGATTGGTTCCTGTGCGATCACCCGGTCTCGCCCCTCGGCGGTGCCGCTAGTGAACCGCTGCATCATTTCGGTGTCGACGATCCCGGGGCAGACGGCGTTGATGCGGATGTTCGACGACGCGTAATCGAGTGCGGCGTCCTTCGTCAGGCCGACCACGCCGTGCTTCGCGGCGGCGTAGGCGGCTCCACGGCCAAAGGCTTTGATGCCGGCGCCAGAAGAGTTGTTCACGATCGCACCGCCCCCCTGCTCCAGCATCAGGGGGATCTCGTACTTCATACACAGGAACACGCTGCGGAGGTTTATGGCGATGATCCGGTCCCACTCCGCCTCGCTGACATCGGCCGTCACGCTGGGCTTCTGTTCTGCCCCGGCGTTGTTGAAGGCGATGTCGAGACGGCCGAACGCATCGATCGCATGGTTCAGAGCAGCCTGCACGTCCTCGGACCGCGTGACGTCGCAGCGGACGGTCAGAGCACGGCCGCCGAGTTCGGTGATCATGCGGGCCGTTTCTTGATTGCCCTGGTCGGATATGTCGGCGGCGACGACAGCTGCGCCCTCGCGGGCGAAGGCCAGCGCCGTCGTACGGCCCATGCCGCTCCCGGCACCGGTCACGAAGGCGACCTTGCCGGCGAAACTGCCGTTCTCATCCGGTGCCGTCATTTCCTGCTCCTGTTCATTTGCTCGTCTCACCGAGGTCGTCGGTCACGGGCGGAGAAGGACCTTGATCGCGCGGCGTTCGTCCATGGCCTCATACCCGTCGGCGGCATCGTCGAGAGGCAACTCGAGGTCGAACACCTTGCCGGGCTGGATCTTGCCTGTCCAGACCCGGTTCATCAGGTCGGGCAGGAATCGGCGGACTGGGGCGGGACCGCCGTGTAGGTGCACATGGGAGAAGAACAGCTCCATGCCCGGGAGAGCGACCTCGTGAGTCACCCCGACATAACCGACATGGCCACCGGCCCGGGTGGAGTGGATGGCCTGCATCATCGATTCCTGGGTGCCGACGGCCTCGATAACCGAGTGCGCACCCAGGCCGTCGGTCAGGTCCTTGATCGCCGCCACGCCCTCCGCACCGCGTTCGGTGACAATATCGGTGGCCCCGAACTCCAACGCCAGCTGCTGACGCGGTTCATTGCGACTCATCGCGATGATCCGTTCCGCGCCGAGCTCTCTGGCGGCCAGCACCCCGAGCAGGCCGACCGCGCCGTCGCCGACCACGGCAATCGTCTTGCCCGGCCCGGCCTCGGCCGCGACAGCGGCGAACCAACCGGTGCCGAGCACGTCGGACGTGGCCAGGAAGTGCGGCACCAGATCCTCGCCGGGAACCTCGGGGGTCGCGACCAAGGTCCCATCGGCCAGCGGCACCCGCATCCGCTCGGCCTGCGCGGCACCAGTCGGGCCGAAGGCCTCACGGTGCGGGCAGGAGGGCTGGTAGCCGGATCGGCAGATCTCGCAGGTGTTGTCGGAGGCGAAGAACGACCCGACGACGAACTGGCCCGGCTTCACCGTGGAGACCGCCGAGCCGACCTCCTCCACGATGCCCGCGTACTCGTGACCCATCGGGCGTGGCTCGGTCAACGTCTCGATCCCGCGGTAAGGCCACAGATCCGACCCGCAGATGCAGGACGCCGACAGCCGGATGATCGCATCAGTCGGCTTCAGGATCGTCGGGTCGGCGCGGTCTTCCACCCGGACATCACCGGGGGCGATCATCACAGCAACACGCATGGAACAGACTCCTCGACATAGGGGCAAACACCTGGACCGGCTGGGACGCTAGTCCCGTCGCTGAGTCCAGCCAACCCCATCCCGACCCGGATGAGGAAGTCTCTGTCACTCTTGCTGGCTCTCCTCGCTGGCGGCCCAGCGACACCTTGAGCAAATTGGCTACGCGGTGAGACGGTTAGCCGACGGCCACACAAAGGGGGATTTATGCCCAGGTTCCTATTTGAAGCGACATACACGGTGGAGGGCGTCAAGGGTCTCCGACGGCAGGGTGGAAGCGGTAGACGCGAAGCCGTGGCCAGAGCCGCCCACAGTGTGGGAGGACGGCTGGAGCAGTTCTACTTCGCCTTCGGCGACCATGACGCCTTCGTCGTCGCCGAGCTTCCTGACAACACGAGTGCCGCCGCGTTCGCACTTGCGGTGAGTGAGGCGGGGGGCGCAAGCGTACGGACAGTGGTCCTTTTGACCCCTGAAGAAGTCGATGCGGCCGCAAAGCACTCGGTCGTGTACCAGCCACCAATGGAGTGGGCGGAGGCGCGCCACTTCTAAGGTGGGTGCACGGTGGCGCACCGCTACTGTTCAACTCCACCGAACTATCGGATGCGAACCGGAGCGGCCCAGGTGCCCTTACGTCATCTCCTCGCTCATGCCGGGAGCATACGACTGCGGCGCTCGGCTGAGCGAGCTGCGGCTGACCTGCCTGGGTGGAAGATCGCCGAGCTGCCGCATGTCTCAGTTCAGCGGCACTGCTGTGAAACGCGCCAGCGAGGCAAGCAGGCTGTCCTGGAATTGAGTGTCGCGGACGGCTGGGTGCGGACTGCGGCGTCGCTGGTGGAACCAGTACCCGCCGCTGATGCGCGCCTCCGGGTTGTCACTGGTGGCCAGCCATTCCTGGGTCACGTGGCCGAGCCGAAGGTCGTCGGGAGCCCCGGGCCCACCCATCCTCGTGGGCACCCAGCCGGGGTCGACGGCGTTGCTGTACACATCAGGCCAGAGGCGGGCGACAGCCACGGCGAGGGCGGTGACGAACAGTTTGCTATCCGAGTACGAGC
>Ga0307288_10000118_pt1 | contig 28216 bp, 30 predicted proteins | sample ER_DNA_142_FD_194469 | JGI IMG/M metagenome (GOLD analysis project Ga0307288, IMG submission 194469) | Bulk soil microbial communities from the East River watershed near Crested Butte, Colorado, United States - ER_DNA_142 | ecosystem: Environmental > Terrestrial > Soil > Floodplain | place... | reverse complement strand
GACGGGGGCGATCGTCGTCGGACGGGCTCTTCGGGCTGGAGGACGACTCGGCCGGTTGGGACGAGACTCCATACGAGGTTCCGCACTTCGTGGTGACCCACCGGCCGCCGCCGCAGGTGCCGGGACCGGTCGACTTCCGGTTCGCCGGTGGCGTGCGGGAGGCCATCGAGGCGGCGCAGGACGCCGCCGGAGACCGGTAAGCGACGGTCGGCGGCGGCGCGGACGTGGCCCACCAGGCCCTCGAGCTCGGGCTGGTCGACGAGGTCCAGCTGCATCTGGTGCCCGTGATCGTCGGGGCCGGGACACCGTTGTTCGCGCCCGGGTCCGGCGGCTGGAGGTTGACCCCCATCCCGGTGGTGGAGGTGACGGCCTCGGCGGCAGCGGCGGTCAGCCCGAGGCCCGGCCGGGCCGAGCTGATCCGGTCTCTGGTGGACGAGCCGCAGATGACCGTGGGGACTTGACGAGCGGCCTCGTGTCCTCGGACTCCTCGCCATCGGTCTCGGTGGCGGAGTTGTGATCGTCTTCCGGGGGTGGCTCAGACTCGGCACTGGCCCCCTCGTCAGCGCCGAGTTCGTGTTGGCTTTCACTGTCGACGAGGGCAGGAGTAGGCGCGAGGACCTCGTACCAGGAGTCCGAGCCCCGCTCCGCCGACGGCTGTCCCTCGGCCTCGTCCGACGCACCCCGTATCCGCTCGAGCTCCTCGGGAGGAATGACTGCGGTGGCGTCCGCGGCCGGCCCGGTCTTGAGCACCTGGGTATCGTCCTCGCCGGCCTCCGACGAGATGGCCGCAGTCGCGTCGACGGCTTCGTCCTCCGGCGCCGGCGCTGGGGACCCGTGCGCCGGCATCGGGGTCGACGGCTCCGGCTCCGCGACGACGAGGTCGGGAGCATCGGCCACGCGTTCGACGAGGGCCCGCAGCTCGGCGGCCCGTCGCGTGATGAGTGGTGGCTCGGCGGCGTTCACGGCGTCGAGCAACTGCGTCAACAGCCGCAGCTCGGACACCACTTGGGCGCGATGCCTCAGGTGCCGGTCCGGGCGCTCGATCCGGGTGACCGAGTAGGCCTCGACGATGCTGTCGAAGGCCTCAGGAGTGCACTCCGAGAAAAGCGCCGCGAAGTCGTCGGCCGGGTCGGCGATCTTGGCGTGCTCCCAGCCGGTCACGGCCCGTACCGACGCGGTCTCGGCGTCCTCCTCGTCGGAGAACGTCACGAGGAACCGGCCGCCGGTGAGGTCGGCGTGCACCGGGGTCGGGGCGAACCGCCACGCGGAGACGTCCTCGAGCGCCCGCTCCCAGCGGGACAACAGCGCCGTCGGCACGTGGCCTGTCGCGGCGCCGCGGTCGAGGTCTGCGAGGTGCCGGGTGCGGCAGGTCTCCGCGTCATAGACGGGCACGCCCGCCTCCTCGAACACCGCTCGCTCCACGTTGTGCAGCGCGGCGATGGCCCGCCCGATCTCGACGGCCACGCCCGGTCCGGCCGCCACCTCACCGAGCACCACGGAGCGGCCGTGGAGGTACGGGTACACGACGGCCCGCCCCTCGGGGATGGCCAGGAACCCGCGCGGCTGCGGAACGCCGTACGGCACCCGCCGGTGCAGCAGCGGCAGCAGGTCGGCGGCGGTGTCGAGCTGCGCACCGACCGCCGGCGTGCTCGGGACCCGCACCACCCAGGCGCGCCGCTGGGTGTCGGTCACGAACCCGAGGTCGCACCCGGTGCCCGGCATCTCCCGCACCGCGCGCACGGCCACGGCGTCGAGATCGGGGACCGCGCAGCTCGCCACCGCGGCGAGGTAGGCCGGCGTGCGCGTCACGCAAACACGGTATGCGGTGAGCCGCCGTTCGTTTCGCACCTTGCCGTCCGTCGGCGGGTATGCCGGTCGACCGGTCGCCATGAAACCGGGCACGGATCGGGCGGCGGAAGCCCGCTCGACCTCGGTTCGGCTCGGCTGCCAGTCGAGCGACTCGGCTGGCCGAATACCGGGAGCCGAGCCGCCTGACTGCCAGTCGAGCCGGGCGGCAGCCGCTCCCCGCACCTCCGCGTAGGGTGACGAGGGTGTCCGGTTCGCGCTCCCCCCTGCCGTTGGGGGAGCTGCCGCTCTCGAGGGGCAGCCTCGACCGGGCCGCGCACCGACGTCTCGAACCGGATCTCGTCCCCAAGCTCCTCGCCGACCCGGCCACCCGGGTGGTCGTTCTCGTCGCCGAGAGCATGGAGATCTTTCCGGACGGGTCGCTCGCGATCCGGCCGCCGGTACTCGACGACCGGCACCGCCTCGCCTTCTTCCTCGGTGAGGAGGAGAGCGGTTCGGACTCAGACGCTGACCCCAGCACCGACACGGAGAGCGAGCGCGTCTCATACCTGGCCGTCGTCGGTGACCCGACCGTGGCCGCCGGACACGGCCACTGGCAGACGCTTCGCAACGCCGGGCCGGACCTCACCGGTCGGGACGCCGGCATTTTTGCGACAACGCAGGCGCTCGCGAACTGGCACGCGACCCATCAGTTCTGCCCGCGCTGCGGTGCGGCGACCGAGCCGGAGCAGGCCGGCTGGATCCGCCGCTGCACGCGGGACGGCAGTGAGCACTATCCGCGGACCGACCCCGCCGTCATCGTGGCCGTCGTCGACGACCAGGACCGGCTGCTCCTGGGCCGCAATGCGCAGTGGCCCGAGGGGAGGTTCTCCGTGCTGGCCGGATTCGTCGAGCCGGGTGAGTCGTTCGAGGCCGCAGTCGTGCGCGAGGTCCAGGAGGAGGTCGGCATCGTCGTTACGGACGTGACGTTCCTCGGGAACCAGCCGTGGCCCTTCCCGTCGTCGGCCATGGTCGGCTTCCGCGCGCGGGCGGCGACGACCACGCTGCACCCGGATCGGGTCGAGATGGCCGAGGCGCGCTGGTTCACGCGCGACGACTATCGAAACGCCTTGATAAGCAACAATATTCGCACGCCGAGCGGCATCTCGATCGCTCAGCGCCTCATCGAGAACTGGCTCGGTCATCGGGTCGCCGACCTCGCGAAGATCTCCTGGTAGCCCGGCTGGCACAATCCGCGCATGGCGAACAAGACCGCGTCCGGTCTCAAGAAGCTCCCCAAGAAGGTCTACGAGAAGGAGCTGGCCAGGCTTCAGGCCGAGCTGGTCGTGATGCAGGAGTGGGTCAAGCACACGGGCAACCGGGTCGTCGTCCTCTGCGAGGGACGGGACGCGGCGGGCAAGGGCTCGGCCATCAAGCGCATCACCGAGGTGCTCAACCCTCGCTTCGTCCGCATCGCCGCCCTCCCGGCGCCCAACGACCGGGAACGGTCGCAGTGGTACTTCCAGAAGTACATCGCCCACCTGCCCTCGGCCGGCGAGATCGTCATCTTCGACCGGTCCTGGTACAACCGCGCCGGCGTCGAGCACGTCATGGGGTACTGCACTGAGGCGGAGTACCAACGTTTCCTGCGCCAGGCTCCGCTCTTCGAGCAGATGCTCATCGAGGACGGGATCTTGCTGCGCAAGTACTGGTTCTCGGTCTCCGACAAGGAGCAGGAGGCCCGCTTCCGCTCGCGGGCCAACGACCCCATGCGGCGCTGGAAGCTGTCGCCGATGGACCCCGAGTCGCTGCTCCGCTGGGAGGACTACTCGGCCGCCAAGGACGAGATGATGGCGCACACCGACGTCGAGATGTCGCCGTGGTGGGTCGTCGAGTCGGAGGACAAGAAGTCAGCGCGGATCAACGTCATCTCGCACCTGCTGAGCTCGATCCCCTACACCGAGGTCGATCTTGCGCCGGTCGAGATCCCCGAGCGCCCTGGGGCCACCGAGCAGAACCGCCCGCCGAAGGAGACGCAGCGGTACGTCCCGGACGTGGCGGCCACCCTCGACTGAACGTTGTCAGCCGGCGAGGCGCTGCTTGACCTCGATGAGGCTCGGGTTCGTGGCGGCCGACCCGTCCGGGAAGAGCACCGTCGGGACCGTCTGGTTGCCGTCGTTGACCTTCTCGACGAACTGCGCGCTCTCGCGGTCGCGCTCGATGTCGACCTCGGTGAACGGGATGCCCTCGCGGTCCAGCTGCGACTTCAGGCGCCGGCAGTAACCGCACCACGACGTGCTGAACATCGTGATGGTGCCGGACTGCGGGTTCGGGACGGTCATAGAACGGTCAACCACCCGCCGATGCGAGTTCTTCCCCGCCTGATCGAGCGTGATGTGATGCCGGTATGCCCGTGGTCCCCGACGACATTGCCGGCCTGCTCGCCTCGCGCCACCACGGCACCCTCGCCACCCTTCGCGGGGACGGTCGCCCGCAGCTGTCGGTGGTCACGTATGCGTGGTCCCCGGACGACGAGGACGGACGCCAGCTGGTCCGAATCTCGACGGTGGACGGACGGGCCAAGGTGGCCAATCTCCGCCGCGACCCGCGGGCCAGCTTTCTGGTCACCGATCAGTCGGGCTGGTCCTACGCCGTCGTCGAGGGCCGCGTGGAACTCTCCGCCGTGGCCGCCTTCCACGACGACGAGGTCGTCGAGGAGCTGATCACCCTTTACCGCGACGCCAACGGCGAACACCCGGACTGGGCCGACTACCGGCGAGCCATGGTCGACGACCGTCGCCTCGTCGCCCGGCTGGTGGTCGACCACGCATACGGGCTGGTTCGGTAGCAGCGTCGGCCGGCCGACCTAGACTCGCTCGGGTCATGACCGCACTCCCGGACTCCACCACGAGGCCGGTCCCGAGCGCCGACGACGTCCTCGCGGCGCTTGACCCGGAGCAGCGCGAGGTCGCGAGCAGCCCGGTTGGACCGATGTGCGTCCTCGCCGGGGCCGGCACTGGTAAGACCCGCGCCATCACCCACCGCATCGCCTACGGCGTGCACTCGGGCGCCTACCAGCCGCAGCGGGTCCTCGCCGTCACCTTCACCGCCCGGGCGGCGGGGGAGATGCGAACGCGCCTCCGGGGGCTGGGCGTCGCCGGCGTGCAGGCGCGCACGTTCCATGCCGCGGCCCTGCGCCAGCTGCACTACTTCTGGCCGCAGGCCATCGGTGGCGCCGCACCTGAGGTGCTCCCGCACAAGGCGCCGGTCGTGGCCGAGGCGGCGTCGCGGCTGCGGATGCAGTTCGACCGCACCGCGATCCGCGACCTCGCGGCGGAGGTCGAGTGGGCCAAGGTCAGCCTGCTCACGTCCGAGTCGTATGCGGAACGAGCCCGCTCCGCGGGACGCGACCCGGCCGGCATCGACCTGCGGGAGATGGCTCGGCTCCTGGAGACTTACGAGGAGTGCAAGACCCAGCGCGGGGTCATCGACTTCGAGGACGTGCTGCTCCTCGCCGCCGGCATCCTCGCCGAGCGCGAGGACATCGCCCGCACCGTCCGAGCCCAGTACCGCCACTTCGTGGTCGACGAGTACCAGGACGTCAACACCCTGCAGCAGCGGTTGCTCGACCTGTGGCTGGGCGAGCGCGACGACGTGTGCGTCGTGGGTGACCCCGCCCAGACGATCTACTCGTTCACCGGCGCCTCCCCGGACCATCTCCTGCGGTTTCCGCGCCGGTACCCGTCCGCGCGGGTCGTCCGGCTGGTTCGCAACTACCGGTCGACGCCGCAGATCGTGGCGCTGGCCAACCTCGTGTCCCGAGCGGCCTCCGTTCGCAGCGACCCGGCGATCCGGGCGGGGACGGCGCCGCCGGGGGCGTACGTGAAGCTGGTGTCCGAATCACCCGCCGGCCCCAATCCCACCCTCCGCCAGCACGCCGACGATCCCGCTGAGGCGGCGTGGATCGCCGACGAGATCGCGGGGATGGTGGGGCGCGGGCACCCCGCGTCCGAGATCGCGGTGCTCATGCGGACCAACGCCCAGTCCGAGGCGTTCGAGGCGGCGCTGGCGGCCGCCGACGTTCCTTACCTGGTTCGCGGCGGAGAACGGTTCTTCGCCCGCCCGGAGGTGCGCCAAGGCGTCCTGCTGCTGCGCGGCGCCGCGCGCAGCGACGACGGCTCGGTGTCGCTTCCTGACCTCGTCCGCGACGTCCTCGGCGGTGCGGGATGGACGCCCGAGGCGCCGAGCTCGGGCGGGGCGGTCCGCGAGCGATGGGAGTCGCTCAACGCGCTCGCGACCCTCGCCGACGACCTCGCGATGGTGTCTCCGGACGCCCGCATCGCCGACCTCGTCCGCGACCTCGACGAGCGGGCGGCCGCGCAGCACGCCCCCGCGGTCCAGGGAGTCACGCTGGCGTCGCTCCACGCGGCCAAGGGGCTCGAGTGGGACACCGTGTTCCTCGCCGGCTGCAGCGACGGATTCATCCCCATCACGCTGGCCGAGGGCCCCGCCGCGATCGAGGAGGAGCGGCGGCTGCTCTACGTCGGCGTGACCCGCGCCCGGCGCGACCTGCGGTTCTCCTGGGCGGCCGCCCGCAACCCGGGTGGCCGGGCCTCGCGGCGCCCGTCCCGTTTTCTCGACCCCGCGGCCGCCGTCCTGGGACCTGGGGCCAGATCGGCCGACAGCAGCCCTCGACGGAGCCGCGGCGCCGCACCCACCCGTCGGACACCGGCCACCTGCCGCAGCTGCGGCACCGAGCTGACCACCGCAGCTCAGCGCAAGATCGGCCGCTGCGCCTCCTGCCCCCCGACCTACGACGAGAGCACCTTCGAGGCGCTGCGCACCTGGCGGGTGGCCGTCGCCCGGGCGGCCTCCGTACCCGCATACGTCGTCTTCACCGACGCCACGCTGGTGGCGATCGCCGAGACCAAGCCGGACTCGCTGGCCGGCCTGGCCGCGATATCGGGGGTGGGCGTCCGCAAGCTGGAGACACACGGCGCCGCCGTTCTTGCGGTCCTCGGTGGCGCCGAACCTGACGTCGTCGCCCGAAACGCCGCTGTTGCAACGAAATTGACCGTCGAGGATCCCGGCTCCGAAAAAAAGTCACGCAGCCGTCAGAAATAGTGTGGTGGTATCTCACGACGCCCACTACCCTCTTGTCCACGTACCCGTGTGTGGGTTGGCACCCGCACCCCCGGTCCGAGAGAGCGAAAGGAGGGGTGACCCTGATGAAGAGCAGCAGCACGATGACGAGCGGCACGGTCGAGATGACCAGCCCCCACGCGTGCGTCTGGCGTGACCGTCTGCAGCCGGGCACCCGTCTCCTCGCAGATCTCGTCATCACGCTCCCGGGGACGACTCTGCCCAGCTCCGGCAAGCCCGGGGTCGCCGTCCAGGGAGCCGGCGCCGTCCCGGCGTTCGCCAGCTCCATCGCCCACACGTACATGGATGTCCCACCGTTCCGCACCGGAAGACCACCCGTCTGACCTCCAGACACCGGTCTCCAACCAGGCCGCGGAACCCGACATCCGGGATCCGCGGCCTTTCTGTTTGTCCGGCCGCACCAACCAACGAAACCCCCACCACCAGACGCAGCAGAGGGCCGACATGACCAGCACGGCTCGGCGCACGCACCACCACCCGGGACGCGCGCCGCTTCGAGAGGCACACGACCGACATCACCGACACCCCGGTGAGGCCGGACAGCAGAGGGAGACCTCAGCGGAGATCAGAAGGGAGGAGGTGACCAGGGATATGGCGACACTCACCTTGACCGAGCTTCTCGACCTGCGCGCGGACGCGCGGGCCGGCGGCGAGGTCATTCCGTGCCGTGAGTACGACGCGGAGCTCTGGTTCGCCGAGAGCCCGGCGGACGTCGAGTTCGCGAAGTCGCTCTGCGGGACCTGCCCGGCACTCCAGGAGTGCCTTGCGGGCGCGTTGCAGCGGCGTGAGCCCTGGGGCGTCTGGGGCGGGCAGCTCTTCGTGCAGGGGGTCGTCGTTCCGCGCAAGCGGCCGCGTGGCCGTCCGCGCAAGAACGAGATCGCCGCTTGACGTGAAGGGATCGGCTCGTATCAGGAGCTCATCCGAGCCGTCTGTTCACAGCCACCATCCGACACGACCGTACTACGACCGACAGGAGAGCGGATATGTACACGCAACAGACGTATCCCGACTTGGCGAAAGCCATGATCGAGGAACGCCTGCGTCGTGCACCGCAGACCGGCATCCGTCGCAGCGCCCGACTGATCTCCATCGAGATCCGCCGAAGGCGTCACGCGGACCACGGCCGTCAAGAGCGGTGAACGGGCCCGCCTCAGGTGAAGACCTCGGGCGGGAGACGCGGGAAACCACGGACCAGCAGGTCCACCACACCGAAACCACTACCGAGAAGGGCGGGGATCCAGGGGGCTCCCCGCCCTTCGACCTGCTCGAGCCAGTCGGGCCAGTTGGGCCGGCCGGTCGATGCAGCGGGTACCGTCCGGCCATGACCGCGCCCCTGACTCGAGGCGAGACGAGAGCGAGCCGGACCTCGGCGGTCGCTGCCCTGACCGCAGCCGAGCTGTCGAGCATCGTCGACCTCGTCGTCTGGGTAGACGAGGTCGAGGGTGCGCGTGTCGCCCACGCCGCGAGCCACCTCGGGACGGTCCGGCTTCGCCCCGGTGGCATCCACGAGGTCCTCTCCGGCACCGACCCCATCGGGTCGGAGGACCCCATGGCCTTCCTGCCCTATGCGGCGGAGATCGAGGCAGAGGGCCCGCGGACCAGCATGGCCAACGCCTACCCGTATGCGGCGGAGCGCATCCTGTCGCTCTTCGGTGACCCCACGCGCAGTCCCGATCTCGCGGTCGTGCACACGCCGCGGCACTTCTTTCCGGACGAGGGCGGTCATGTCGGTGAACACGGGTCCCTCGACGTCGTCCAGTCGCGCGCGCCGCTCGTCCTCGCCGGCGCCGGCGTACGCCGCCTCGGGTACGTCGAGCGACATGCCGCCCTCGTCGATGTCGGACCGACCCTGGCCGCCCAGTCCGGCGTCCCGCCCGAGGACCTGCGGGACGCGGCGGGGGAGCCGCTCGACGGCCGGGTGCTCGACGCCTACCTCGACGTCGACGTCAGGCCCCGCGCGGTCGTCGGCATCCTCTGGGACGGTGCGCACTGCGGCGACCTGCTGCATCTCGCCGAGAGCGGCGAGCTGCCGGCGGTCGCCCGGCTGGTCGAGCGGGGGGCGGCGCTTCGCGGGGGCGCCGTCGCGCAGTTCCCGAGCGTCACGCTGACCAACCACACCTCGATCCTCACCGGCGTAGGTCCGGGGCGGCACGGCGTCCTGGGCAACGTCTTCTACGACCGTGAGACGGGCGAGCGGGTCGTCCCGAACGACGAGACCACCTGGCACCGATCGGCCGAGTGGTTACGACCGGGACTCCGGACCGTCTTCGAGATGGTCGCGGATCATGTTGTGTTTCAAGGGTTTCCGCGCACTGCGTGCATCGACGAGGCCATCGACCGCGGGTCCGACTTCTCCACGATGAAGGTGATCCGGGAGAGCGGCAGCAGTGACGGTGCCGGCGGCTTGAACGACCGGCTGCCACCCGCCGAGCAGTCACCGTTCCTGGCCGAGCCGGCGTTCCTCGACGATGCGTACTTCAGGTGGGGCGTCCGTGTGGACGACCTCGGCCTCGCCCAGGTCCACGAGCTGTTCAGCGACCCGGCACGGATGCCCCGCTTCACCTGGTGGGCGAACGTCGTCACCGACGCCGGTCACCACGGGGGCGGCCCCCGGTCGGCCATGGCCCGGGACTCGCTCCGGCAGTCCGATGCCCGGCTCGGCGTCTTCCTGGATCACCTGGCGGCGCTCGGCGTGATCGACGACGTGGCGATCCTCCTTACTGCGGACCACGGCTTCGAGGGCTCCGACCCCGCGGTGACCGGTTCGTGGCGGCCGGCGCTGGAGTCGCTCGGCGTGCCGTTCCGTGACGAGGGCCCTGGATTCGTCTACTTCCTCTGAGCCGGACCGTCGGGCTGGTTGCTGTCCGGTTCGTCCGGCCGTGCACGCTGTGAACCGGACACCGACCAGCCGGTCGGGCCGGGTGGGAGCCGTAGGGTGGCGGCCATGAAGGCGTCGCTGCACATCGCCCAGGACCCGGCCGCCGACGAGGTGCTCTCGACCGACGCCTTCGCCCTCCTGGTCGGCATGCTGCTGGACCAGCAGTTCCCCATGGAGCGCGCCTTCGCCGGACCGGCCAAGATCCTCGAGCGGTTCGGGACGCTCGATCCGGCGAAGATCGCGACTGCCGACCCCGAGGCGTTCGCCACCCTGTGCGCGACGCCGCCGGCGATCCACCGCTACGGCCGCTCGATGGCCGGCCGCGTGCAGGAGGTGGCTCGCGCGGTGGTCGCGGACTACGACGGCAATGCCGAGCGGCTCTGGACCGAGGCGTCCTCCGGCGCCGACCTGCTGGCCCGGATCCGGAAGCTGCCCGGGTTCGGCGAGCAGAAGGCCAAGATCTTCACCGCCCTCGTGGGCAAGCAGCTCGGCGTGCGGCCGGACGGCTGGGAGCAGGCCGCGGGCGTGTATGCGGAACCGGGCTCGCACCGGTCGGTCGCCGACGTCGTCGACCAGGACTCGCTCGACGAGGTCCGCGCGTTCAAGAAGGAGCAGAAGGGGGCGGCCGCGCGCTGATGGACGAGCCCGCCGAGCCGCTGGTCTGCGCGACGTGCGGAAAGACCACGCCGGCCGAGGGCGCGGCCCTGCTCACCTGGGTCCGCGGCCGCGAAAACGGACGTCAGGTGTGGACCTGCGAAGCCTGCAGCCGGGAGCACCTGCGCAGCATAGAAGGCAAGCTCGACACCGCCTGGTGGTGAGCTAACCGACCGGGTCCGGCTCGCCGAGGGGTGGCATGTGCACGCCGGGCAGGTATGCGGCGACGAGCTCCCGGCCGTGCACCTCACCGCCGATCTGGCAGAGCACGCCGATGCCACCCAGCCAGACCCGGTGGATGAGGAGGTACTCAGCGGGCAGGTTGAGCCGCATACCCACCGTGTAGTTGGGCCGCCGGGGATCGTTGATGTGCTGGAAGACGTCGCGCAGCCACGGCCTGGAGAACCGGAACGTGTCGCTGCGCAACGGGACGATGAACGGCTCGAGGTACTCGAGCAGCCGGTCCGCATCGACATCCATGCCCGCACGCACGAACCCGGTCTCGCGCAGTCCGGCCAGCGTGCCCTCGGCGTCGCCGTCCACCGCGAGGGTGAGGAACCGGCCCATCTCGTCGGGCAAGCCGTGGGGGAGCCGCTTGACGGCGCCGAAGTCCACGATCCCCAGCCGGCCGTCCGGCATGAGTCGGAAGTTGCCGGGATGCGGATCAGCGTGCAGCAGCCCCACGCGGTCAGGGCCGGCCAGGAGGAACTCCATGTAGCGCTGTGAGGCGAGGTCGCGCTCTTCCTCCGTCCCAGAGGCGATGATGCGGGACAGCGGGTCACCGTCGATCCACTCGCTGACGATGACCCGCTCGCCGAACTTGACCACGTGCGGGATCAGGAAGTGAGTGTCGCCGTCGAACCCCTTCGCGAACGTCTCCTGTGACCGTGCCTCGAGCCGGTAGTCCAGCTCCTCGGCCATCCGGCTCCTGAGCTCGGCAAGGATCGGACCGATCTCGATCCCCGGCACCCAGGCAGTGGCCACCCGCGCCACGCGGGAGACCTGGGCCAGGTCGCTGAGCAGCGCCGGCCCGGCGCCGGGGTACTGGATCTTCACGGCCACGGCGCGACCGTCCCGCCAGACGCCGCGGTGGACCTGGCCGATCGACGCCGCCGCGACCGGGACGTCGTCGAACTCGACGAAGCTGCGCCGCCACCGCGGTCCGAGCTGCTCGGCGAGCACCCGGTGGACGGTGTCCGCCGGCAGTGGAGGAGCGCTGTCCTGGAGCTTGGTGAGCATGGCGCGGTAGGGCGCGGCCATCTCCTCGGGGAACGCCGACTCGAAGATCGACAGCGCCTGACCGAACTTCATGGCGCCGCCCTTGAGCTGTCCGAGGACGCTGAACAGCTGCTCGGCGGTCCGCGCCTGCAGCTCCGCCGCGACGATCTCGGCGGGCTTGCCCCCGACCCGCTTGCCCAGCCCCCATGCCGCGCGGCCGGCGATGCCCACGGGCAGGCTGGCCAGCCGGGCCGCCCGGACCACGGCGCTACGCGGAAGGTCGCTCACCGGGTCATTGTCACCCGACGTCTGTCGGGTCGCCCGACACCCCTCGCGGTCGTGATCAGGCGAGCAGCTGCTCGGCGAGGGTCTCGACCCACCAGCGCTCGACCCGGTCCGGTGCCCAGCCGCGCTCCTCGGTCGCGATGTCGTACGCCTTGATCGAGATGGTGACGGCGTGCATGTCGGGGCCCGCTGCACGGCGACGCCGCGGCGGCGGGCGGCGGCCGGCCAGGTCGAGAACGCCTGGCGGCGGGTCCGCTCCCCGCGACCTCTTCCTTCCTCGTATGCGGCGGCGAGTGCCGGTTCGTTGCGCATCCCCTCGACGATGACCCGCAGGCCGTAGATCAGTGAAAGAGGAACACCATGAACACGGAGCAGATCGCCCGCGACGTCCTCGCTCGGCTGGAGGCGGCATGGAACGCCGGGAACGGGGGCGCGTTCGGCGCGCCGTACCGCGAGGACGCGTCGTTCGTCACGATCCGCGGGGAGCTCAGCCACGGCGAGGAGATCACCCAGGGCCACGCGCAGATCCTTTCCTCGATCTACCAGGGCAGCACGAACCGCATGGAGCTGCTCGAGGCGCAGCGGCTCAGTGACGACGTCATCGTCGCGACCTCCCGCAACACCCTCGAGGCGCCGCGCGGTCCGCTGGCCGGCGTGAACGCGGCGATGTCCACGTCGGTGCTGGTGCGCGCCGGCGATGAGTGGCGCATCGCGGCCACTCAGAACACGCTGGTGGGTGCGCGCTGATCATGGCGACGGCCGGTCACCGGGCAACTCGCCCGGCCTGAGCCGGGGCGGCGGGCGCGTGGTTCGGACACCCGGTATGCCGGCCCCAGCGCCGGTGAACGGTGTTGGGCCACGGTGGCCGGATCTCTACCGACACGCCCGCCGGCAGGGCTCGACCCTGCAGTCCTGCCCAGGCCACCATCCCCGCCATTCCCGCGCCCATCGCGACGAGCGGCTCGTCGCACTCGTCGGCCGAGACGGCCAGCGACACGACCGGCCGATCCGGGTCCTGCTCGGCCAGGGTGAGGCGCAGGCAGCGCAGGCACGGTTGCCCGGGGTCTCCGGTGATCCAGGGACCGACCAGCACTCGAGCGCGGTCGGCAACGACCGGGAGGTGGGCCACGGCCCGGCGACGCCAGGGCTCGCCGGCCCGCGGGTTCACGGCGCCCTGGGCGACGAGCACGACAAGGTCGGGTCCGCCCGACCCGGTCAGCCGCAGATCGGCCTCGACCGCGTCGGCGGCCCAGGCGCCCGTGTGGATCCGGCCGATCCGGGACACCCGCAGCACGGACGCGACGGCCATGGCCAGCGGGCCGGTGCCGTCGACGACCACCAGCCGGTCGACCGACCGCGGCGCGGTCGCAATACGGCTCCCCTGCCCGGGACGGGACGTTGCGACCTGGTCGGCGAGCAGCACGCCGTGGTGCCGGAGGACGGCGAGGAGCTCGCCGGCCCGGCGGTGGGGGACCCCGGTGGCGCGGGCCGCGGCATACAGCTCCGTCTCGCTGAGGCTGCCGTCGAGCCGGTCGAGGAGGGCGATTTCGCCCGCCGAGAGTCCAGTGAGGAGAATGCCCCCGGACTCCGCCGTGGCACCGAGCTGGACGATGCCGCTCGACCGCACGATCGGCCGGAAGGAGGGGTCGAGTCGGAGGCGATGGGCGGCCATCGGGGCGAGGCCTCCTCGGGCTGGCGGGCGTTCGATCAGCCTCGGCAATCTCGCACAGGCCGCTCGACGCTCCGCCCGGCCGTCCACAGGCACGCCAACGGGGCGGGACCGGTGATGGTCCCGCCCCGTCGGACGACTACGGGTTCGGGTGCGGCCCCCGTCCGCCCCTGACGAAAGGTCAGGCCTTGCCGAGAATGCGGTTGAGGTTCGTGCCACACACGGGGCACGTGGCCTTGGCCATGCGCCGCCCGTTCTCGCTGACGACGACCTTCCCCTCCGCCTCGCGCTTCTCCTTGCACTTCACGCAGTAGAACTCACCCGCGTAGGTGTCGTTGCTCGTCATAGGGGTCTCTCCTTGTCTGCCGCGCCCCAGGTGATGGCGCTGGACCACGCACACCCTAGCCCCACCTGAGCACGAAACGACGAATCCTGAGCACGAGGCGACGCCGGTATGAAGGGCCCAGGGGCCGGTTTCGGCATACCCTCGGTTCATGGCCGTGGCGCGATCCGCGAGGAGGACGGGACCGGCGCCGAATCCACCTGCCGACCCCCTGTCACCCGTCGAGGTGCGCCGTAGCGGGCGCCGCCGGCGCACGGTCAGCGCCTATCGGGAGGGCGGCCGGACCATCGTCCTGATCCCGGCGCGCTTCACCAAGGCCGAGGAGCGGCACTGGGTCGACACCATGCTCGGCCGCCTCGCCGCGGGGGACCGCCGGCGGCGGCCCGACGATGCCCAGCTGTCGGCGCGCGCCCGCGCGCTGTCCGCGCGCTACCTGGCCGACACCGCCCGGCCGATGTCGGTTCGGTGGGTGGGCAACCAGATGAGCCGGTGGGGGTCCTGTACGCCGGCGGACGGCACCATCCGGGTCTCGGAGCGGCTCAAGGGCATGCCGGGGTACGTCCTCGACTACGTGCTGCTCCACGAGCTCGCCCACCTGCTGCGGCCCGCCCACGACCGCGAGTTCTGGCGGCTCCTGTCGACGTACCCGCGGGTGGAACGGGCCCGCGGCTACCTCGAGGGCGTCGCCGCGGCCGCCGGCCTCGGCGCGGCCTGGCACCAGGGCTGGGCGGAAGACGACGTCGAGCCGGTCGCGCTGCTGCAGGCCGTTCCGGAACCGACGACCCTCTTCTGATCAGCCGAACGCGCGCCGGGCGGCCGAGACGAGCCCGCTCAGCTCCTCCACGTACCCCTCCGGCAGACCGTCGACGGGCCACCACCGGACGTCCAGCGACTCGGCGCTGGCGTGCGGTTCGGCACCCGCTGGCGCCGTTGCCGCGTACCGGACGTCCAGGTGCTCGCGGCACCGGCCGAAGTCGCCCACGAGGGCGTGGCGGTCGAGGTGCACCGGCATCGGGGTCACCCGCAGTCCGGTGACGCCCGACTCCTCGGTCGCCTCCCGCTCAGCGGCGGCACGCACCGACCGGTCGCCCGGCTCCAGATGGCCGCCGAACTGGAACCACATCCGGGCGCGCCTGTGATGCGTGAGGAGAACCCGTTCCAGGGTCTCGTCGAGTACGAGGCAGCTGGCGGTGAGGTGCTCGGGCGGCCCTGCCTTCCAGACGGCGTCGGCGTGCTCGTCGAGGAACGCGAGGTACTCCACGCGCAGTGCGTCCTGGTGCCGGTCGGCCGGCTGGTATGCGTGCAGCACGCGGGTGGCGTCGCCGTGCAGGAGGCTTCGCCCAGTCTCGAGAGCGGCGACGGGTCAGCCCTTCTCGTCCTGCGGACCCTCGGTCGTCGGCGGGTCACTCAGCAGGGCGTCGAGGGCGGAGTCCACGTCGTCGTCGGCGGCGGCGTCGCGGCGCTTCTCCACGTACCCCAACGGGTCGTCGAGGTCGACTCCGGTCGGGGCGATGTCGGGATGCTCCCACGGCGCGTCGCGGAACTCGGCTCCGCCCGCATTCTCCAGCGCGGCCCAGAGGTTCTTGGCGTCCTTGAGCCGGCGGGGCCGCAGCTCCAGGCCGACCAGTCCGCTGAAGGTCTTCTGGGCGGGACCGCCGACCCGGCGACGGCGGACCGCCTCACCGAGCGCGTCGGCGTGCGGAAGGTGCCCGGAGGTGGCCTGCTCGGTCACCAGGTCGACCCAGCCCTCCACGAGAGCCAGCGACGTCTCGAGGCGGCCCAGGGCGGCCCGCTGTTCGGCGGTCGGCGTCGGGGAGAAGAGCTTGTCGCGCAGCGCCTCCTGGATCTGGGCGGGGTTCTGCAGGTCCATCGAGCGGACCTGTTCCTCGATGGCGTCGGTGTCGATGGTGATGTTCCGGGCGTAGTCGCGGACCGCGGCCTCGAGCTGGGGCCCGAGCCAGGGCACCTGCGCGAACAGCCGGGCCCGGGCCGCCTCGCGGACGGCGAGGTACAGGCGTACCTCCGCCGCGTCCACGCCGAGGCCCTCGGTGAACCCGGCGACGTTGGCCGGCAACAGGGCCACGTCCTCGGTCTCGAGGAGCGGCAGGCCGACCTCGGTGGCGCTGAGCAGGTCGGCGGCCAGCGCACCAACACCGTGGCCCAGCTGGGCCGAGAACATGCTGCCGGCCAGCTGCCGCAGCGCGGGCTGCAGCTGGCCGATGAGGTTGCCGAGGTCCAGGCCCTGCAGACCGGGGATCTGCGGGAATCCCTCGGGCAGGCCCTCGCCTTCCATCAGGCCACTCAGCCCCTCGGACTTGAGCCGCTCGAACTGCTCGTCCATGGCCTTGGTCATCGCGGCGGTGACGCCCTCGGACACCGGCTCGACCAGCCGGTGCCAGGTCGGCATGGTGGCCTCCACCCACTCGGCGCGGCTCCATGCCAGCCCCTTGCCGGTGGGCGCGGGCAGCGTGGTGACCGGGTCGATCCAGAGGTTGGCCACCCGCACGGCATCGTCGACCTCGCGCTGCTGTGCGGCGGTCACGGTGGGGTCGGTGTCGGTCGCCACGGTCTTGCGAGCGACGTCGGTCGACATCTCCATCCGCGCTTCGGGCGTCTGCGCGCCGAACATCTGATTCATCTGGTTCTGCAGCATGGCCATGACGCCGGAGTCGGTCGGGTCGATGCCCATCTGCTTCCACATCTGCTGGATCGCCTCGCCGGCTCCGGCCACGCCGCGCTCGCCGCCCAGCTGCCGCATCAGGGCCTCGAGATCGGGCAGCTGGCCGCCCATGCCACCGGCTCCGCCAAGCTGACGCACGAGCTCGCTCAGGTCGGGCAGGCCCTGGGCGCCGCCTCCGAGCAGCTGCTGGAACATCGCGCCGAGGTCGCCGAAGTCTTCGTCGTTGTCGTCGTCATCGTCGTCATCGTCGTCCAGCGGATCCGGCCGCGCCGGCTCCCCCGAGCCTGCGCTGCTGCCCGAGAATCCCATCCGCGGATGGTCGGGCGGACGGTCCTGTGGGGTGTCCTGCGGCTGGTCGACGGCCCCGGACCAGGCGTCCGAGCTGGGCGTCTCGTTCCGCTCGGGTTCGGCGCGTTCGGGTTCCGCGGCCTCGTCGCGATCGGGTCGCTCGGCCATGGTGGCTCCTCAAGGCTGATGAGCGCGATGCTCTGGGAGGATGTACCACTAGACAACCACGAGGAGGACCCGCTGAGTTCCCCCGCCCGTTCCTCCCAAGGCGAACCGACGACGTCGCGTATGCCCGTGGTCGCGGTCGTCGGGCCCGGCGCGGTGGTCGGGGTGCCGGCGCTCCGGATCGCCAAGCTCCTGGCGGCCGGTGGTGGTGCCGGTGCCGGCGTGTCGGAGGTTCGCGTGCTCGCACCCGTCCGCGGGGCGGTGGACGGCGTGCACTGGCGCGTCGTGGACACCGCCGGACCGGCGGTGTCCACCGAGCTGCCCGGGGTCGACGTACTCGTGTGGGTTGCGGTGTGCACCGACCTCGCCGATGCCCTCACGCACCGACCGGTCGAGCGGCGGGCCGCGCTCCTGCGAACCGGCCGGGCGCTCACCCTGGCGGCTTCCGCCGCTGGCGTCCGCCACGTCGTGGTCGTGACCTCGGCCGAGGTGTTCGGTGCCCACCCCGACAACGAGGTGCCACTGCCTGACCACGCCCCCGTCCGGGCGGCGTCCGACGACGGGCTGGTGGGAGACCTCCTGGCCGTCGAGGCGCTCGTCGAACACGCTCGGCAGAACCACCCGGACGTCCGCTTCACCCTGGTCCGGCCGGCGGCGTTGGTCGGGGCCGGCATCGACACGGCTCTCACCCGGTACTTCGAGGCGCCGCGGCTGCTGGCCATCAAAGGCGGCTCGCCCGCCTGGCAGCTGTGCCACGTCGATGACCTCGCCGCCGGGGTGGTCTACGCGGTCGCCGCCGACCTCGACGGCGTCCGGTCTCTCACGGTCGGCAGTGACGGTGCGTTGACCCTCACCGAGGTCGAGCGGCTGTCGGCGATGCGGCGGATCGAGGTGGGCGAGACGACCGCCATCAGCCTGGCTACCCAGCTGCACCGGGTCGGCGTCCTGCCGGCGCCGGCGAGCGAACTGGCCTACGTGACGCATCCCTGGGTGGTCGGGTCGGCTACCCTCCGTGCGCGAGGGTGGCACCCGTCGTACGACAATGGGACCTGCCTCGGTGTGCTGCTCGACGCGATCGCCGGGCGGCACGCCGTCGCCGGCCGCAGGGTCGACCGCCGGGACGCCGCGCTCGGGGCAGCGAGCGCGGCCGTGGCACTCGGCGCGACCGCCGCGGTCCTGCGCCGGGCCCGGCAGCACTGAGCGAGCCACCGCGAGGAGGCACCACGACACTCAGCACAAGGAATCGGGGATCCGGATGACGACAGGAGCCGTCGGGTCAGGCGTGGTGCTGGCCGAGATCCGCGACAGACCGCTTTCGGTGGACGAGATCGTCGAGGCGGTCCGCCACCCGGCCGCCGGCGCGGTCGTGACCTTCGTCGGATACGTGCGCGAGAGTGACCACGGCGAGCCCGTCGACGTGCTCGACTACACCAGTCACCCCACGGCCGAGCAGGTCGCCCGCGACCTGGCCGACCGGCTCGCCGCGCACGGGCGCGTGATCCGACTGGGAGTCGTCCATCGGACCGGCCACCTCAGCATCGGCGACATCGCCGTCGTGGCGGCGGTGAGCGCCGAGCACCGGCGTGAGGCGTTCGAGGTGTGCCACGCCCTCATCGACGAGTTCAAGGCCTCGGTGCCGATCTGGAAGCACCAGACCTTCACCGACGGTTCCGACGAGTGGGTGGGCCTGCCGTGAGCCGGACCGAGTCGGTCCCAGGCAGCACGTCCACGGTGTTCGAGCCGCCGCCACCCGAGGACCCCATGAGGGTGTCCCGCGGATCGGCCGCGGCGATCGTCGTCGTGTTCCTCGGCATCCTCCTCGGCGTCCTCGGCTCGCTCATTCAGGTGCCGTACGCGGTGATGAGACCAGGGCCGATCTCCAACGTCCTCGGCACCACTACGCACAGTGACCGCTCCAGCGCCGACCTGATCGTCATCAACGGCCACGAGAACTTCCCGACAACCGGGTCCCTCGACTTCACCACGGTCCGGATCAACGGCGGTCCCGGATATCCGGTCAACGTGTGGAGCGTGGTCGGCGCCTGGATCGACCCTCGGCAGGACGTCTACCCGGTCGACGCGATCTACCCGCCGCAGCAGACGCAGGAACAGGTCCAGCAGGAGAACCAGGCGGAGATGGTCGACTCGCAGCAGGAGGCGACCGCCGTCGCGCTCCGCGCCGCCGGCGTCCCCGTCACCGAGAAGGTGAGCATCGCCAGCGTCTCGGTCGACGCGCCGTCGGGAACGGCGTTCCAGGCCGGCGACGTCCTCGTCTCGATCGGTGGTACCGAGATCACCAGCGCCGACGCCGCCCGCAAGGCTATCCAACAAGCCACCCCCGGAAGCACCCTCGACGTCGTCGTCGACCGGGGCGGCAGCAAGGTCGCGCTCAAGCCGAAGACCGGCGCGTCCGGAGGCCGCACCGTGATCGGCGTCGTCCTCAAGATCGACTTCCAGTTCCCGTTCTCGGTGAGCATCGACGCCGGCAACGTCGGCGGCCCCTCGGCCGGGCTCATGTTCTCCCTCGGCATCTACGACAAGCTGACGAGTGGGTCGCTCACCGGTGGCCAGAACATCGCCGGCACCGGGACGATCAACAGCGCCGGGGCGGTCGGGCCCATCGGCGGCATCCGCCAGAAGCTCGTCGGAGCCAAGGAGGGCGGCGCCAACTACTTCCTCGCCCCGTCGGACAACTGCGAAGAGGTCCGCGACGCCGTGCCCGCCGGCCTGCAGGCGGTCAAGGTCGCGACCTTCGACGAGGCCAAGGCGGCCGTCGAGAAGATCGCCGCCGGCGACACCAAGGGCCTGCCGGCCTGCTGACCCGCATACGTGCTGGCGAGAGGCCAACTTTTGTCGCCACTGCGCGCGGATAACGACCGAACTTGGCCTCTCGACGTGCGTCCAGCGCGGTGCTTCGGATGCGACGACTCGGCTCAGTCCTCGAAGGTGGCCCGCAGCGCGGCAACCAGGCCCGGCGCCAGGTCCGGTCCGGTGGCTACCGCGTCGTCGGAGTCGTGCGCGCGCTGGCGGAGAAGGCATACCGAGCGGCCGTCGCGGAGGACGGCGGCGAGCAGCCGGACGTCCTGGCGGTCCGGATGCCGGGCCAGGGCGTCGACGGCGGCGTCGGGGTCGCTCGGCAGGTCGCGCTCGGCGTCCGGGGGAACGACGACCCGCTCGACGACGAAGGCGCACCCGTCGACGTCCGGAGGCCAGGCGATCCGGCCGAGGACCGACTCGAGGCTCGACGACTGGTGCAGCCCTTCCTGCTCGATGGCCGTGAAGGCGTCGGCCGCCTGGTCGCCCACCGCCAGTTCAGCGAGCAGCTGCGGTTCTCGCTCGACGAGCGTCGCGGTCCGGACGAGCGCGAACAGGCGCGCCGGCTGGTCCCAGCCGGAGCCGGCAACGTACCGCTCCGTCTCGAGGGCGGCGATCGACAACGGGTCCAGCACCGGACGACGGGGTGAGGTCACGCGCCGCATCCTCGCACCAGACGTTCCTGTGAGCGCGGCAACGATTCGGCAACCAGACGCTGTGGAACGGGAACCGCGGGGGCGGCCGCTCGTTGGGGGATACGTATGCTGGCCGTACCCCGGTCAGCGTGCTGCGGGTTGGCATGCTGGACGACGAAGAGACAGATCGGGCTCGACAGGTGAGTGAACGCGACTGGTTCGGTGACGACGCCGAGGCCACGGGCCAGGGCAATGGTGCTGGGGGAGCCGGGCGAACTGCGACCCGCGAACGGCGGCGCAGCCCGCTCGTCACGACGCTGCTGATCCTCGTCGTCGTCGGGATCGCGGCGTCCCTGATCGCCCAGTTCTGGACCGAGGTGCTCTGGTTCGACTCGGTCAGTTTCCGCTCGGTCTTCCTCACCGAGCTCGGCGCCAAGGTCCTCCTCGGCGTCGTGGGCGGCCTCATCACCGCCGGCATCGTCGGGTCGAGCCTCTACATCGCCTACCGCACCCGACCGATCTACGCCCCCACGTCGACCAACCAGGACGCATTGGAGCGCTACCGCGCGGCCGTCGAGCCGCTGCGCCGGATTGCGATGATCGGGATCCCGCTCGTCATCGGGCTGTTGAGCGGGCTGGGCGCCGCCGGTCAGTGGGAGACCTTCCTGCTCTGGCGGAACGCGCAGACGTTCGGGAAGACCGACCCGCAGTTCGGTCTCGACGTCGGCTTCTACGTCTTCACGCTGCCGTGGCTGACGTTCGTCGTGGCGTTCCTCAGCATGGCGCTGATCATCGGCGTCATCGTCGCGGCGTTCACCCACTACATCTTCGGCGGCCTGCAGTTCCAGGCCCGCGCCCGCCGCACGACGTCGGCGGCGCGTCTCCACCTGTCGATCCTCCTCGCGGCCATCGTCCTGGTCCGGGCGGCTTCGTACTGGCTGGAGCGGTACTCGCTCACGACCAAGTCCACCGACCTGATGACCGGCATCCAGTACACCGACGCGAGCGCGGTGCTACCGACCAAGGCGATCCTGGCCATCGCGTCGATCATGTGCGCGGTGATGTTCCTGTCGGTCATCTGGACCAGGTCGTGGCGTCTGCCGATCGTCGGCGTGGTCCTGCTGCTGGTCGTCTCGATCGTCGTGGGAGGCATCTTCCCGGCGCTCATCCAGTCCCTGAGGGTGCGCCCGAGCGAGAAGTCCTTCGAGGCTCCCTACATCCAGAACAACATCAACGCCACCCGCGACGCGTTCGGACTTTCCGGTGTGCAGACCACCGCGTACAACGCCGCGACAACGGCCACGCAGGGCCAGCTCCGCAACGACACCACGACCGTGCCGGGTATCCGCATCCTCGATCCCAATGTCGTGTCGGCCACGTACAAGCAGCTTCAGGCCGGCAAGAGCTACTACCAGTTCCCCGACACCCTCGACGTCGACCGTTACACCGTCGACGGCCTCCTCCGGGACACCGTCATCGCCGTCCGCGAGATCGACCTCGACGGCGTGCCGGACGGGCAGCGCAACTGGCTCAACGACCACACCGTTTACACGCACGGCTACGGCCTCGTCGCCGCATACGGAAACCGCAAGGATGCCGACGGTAAGCCGGTGTTCTTCGAGCAGAACATCCCGTCGACCGGAAGCCTCGGCGACTTCCAGCCGCGCGTCTACTTCGGCGAGCAGTCGCCTGACTACTCCATCGTCGGTGCGCCGGCCGGGGCCTCGCCGCGCGAGTTCGACTACCCCGACGCATCACCGGCCGGGCAGGCGAACACGACATATACGGGTCAGGGCGGCGTCCCGATCGGGGGCCTGCCGGTCAAGATCGCGTATGCGATCAAGTACCGGGAGATGAACTTCCTTCTCTCCGACGCGGTCAACTCGGACTCACGGCTCCTCGACCACCGGACCCCGCGCGACCGGGTCGCGCGCGTCGCGCCCTGGCTGACGCTCGACGGCAACGCCTATCCCGCCGTGGTCAACGGCAAGGTCCTCTGGATCGTCGACGGGTACACGACCACGGCCGACTACCCGAACTCGCACCTCACGTCGATCGACCAGGCGACGTCGGACTCGATCACCTCGACTCGGCAGTCGGTCCAGTCCATCGCCGCCGGGCAGGTCAACTACATGCGCAACTCCGTCAAGGCCACCGTCGACGCCTATGACGGCACGGTCAACCTGTATGCATGGGACGAGTCGGACCCGATCCTCAAGGCCTGGATGGGTGCCTTCCCCGACACCGTGAAGCCGATGTCGGACATCAGCGGCGAGCTGATGGCGCACCTGCGCTATCCCGAGGACCTGTTCAAGGTGCAGCGCGAGATCCTGGCCCGGTACCACGTCACCGACCCGGGCACCTTCTATGGCAGCAACGACCTGTGGAGGGTTCCTTCCGACCCGACCCGCGACCAGCGCACACCGGTCGACCAGCCGCCGTACTATCTCTCGATCGCGATGCCCGGCCAGAACGAACCGAACTTCTCACTGACGACGACGTTCATGCCGTTCGGTACCCGTGAGGTGCTGTCCGGCTTCTTGGCTGTCGACTCCAACGCGGGCACGACCGCTGGACAGCGAAGAGCGGGCTACGGCGAGCTGCGGCTGCTCGAGCTGCCCAAGGACAGCAATGTCAGAGGTCCGGGCCAGGTGCAAAACGACATCTCGTCATCGAGCGTCCAACCGCCCGAAGGCGGCCTGGGCCTATCTCAGTTCCTCAACATCCAGAAGCAGCAAGGCTCCAGCGTCGTGCTCGGCAACCTGCTGACCCTTCCGGTGGGTGGAGGCCTCCTCTACGTCGAGCCGATCTACGTCCAGGCGAACACGCAGTCGGCCTACCCGCTGAACCGGGCGATCGTCGTGGCCTTCGGCGACAAGCTCGCGTGGTCGTCGACTCTCGACGGAGCCCTCGACGCCCTGTTCGGTGGCAACTCCGGCGCGAAGTCCGGCGACAACACCCCGACCACCGGCGGCGCCGGGACGACACCGACCCCGCCGCCGGCAGGGACCACCCCCCCGGCGGACAATCCGGCGCTGACCAAGGCGTTGGCCGACGCCCAGCAAGCGGTCAACGACGCAGACGCCGCGCTCAAGGCGGGTGACTTCGCCAAGTACGGCGAGGCCCAGACCCGGCTCAAGGCGGCGATCGCCGCGGCCGCGGCGGCCGCACCGACGGGGACCGCGACGCTGACTCCTGGCGCCACGCCCACGAGCACGGCGACAGCGTCGCCGTCGACGACCCCGGCCGGCTGACGCTGACCGTCCGGTTCGTGCTCTGAACGGCCGCGAAATCCGACCGACACCCACACGAACCGCGACCACGTGAAAGGGCCCGGCCGAGGTGGCCGGGCCCTTCGGTATGCGTGGACGGGTCAGCTGGCGGAACTCTCGACGGCCTGCGGCTGTCCGCGGTGCGAGACGCTGATCTTGCGGGGCTTGGCCTCTTCGGCAACCGGGATGGTCAGGCTGAGGACGCCGTCGCGGTAGTCCGCCTCGATCCGGTCGAGCGCCAGGCCGCTGCCGAGGGACAGCTGTCGGGCGAAGGTGCCCGTGGTGCGCTCGCGAGAGAGCCACTTGGCGCCGTCGACCGACTCGGACGGTCGCTGGGCGCGGACCGTCAGCGTGCGGTCCTCGACGTCGATGTCGATGCTCGTCGGGTCGACCCCGGGGAGGTCGATCCGCGCGACGAAGGTCTCGCCGTCGCGGTAGAGGTCCATCGGCATCACCGAGGAGCCGGGGCCGCGCAGGGACTCACCGAGCAGCCGGTCCATCTGACGGAAGGGGTCGAAGGGAGACGTGGTCATGATGTCCTCCGGGTCACAAAGGGTTCAGGTATTCACTCAGACTTATTGAGTGTGATGCGCTCAAGCCTACGCACGAACCATCCCCTGTCAAGTCCAGGGCGACTCCGGAGACGGACCCAACCCCGACTGGGGATTTGGTGCCTGGCAGTGGCGCCGGATAAGGTGGTGGTCTACCGACGCGGGGTGGAGCAGCTCGGTAGCTCGCCGGGCTCATAACCCGGAGGTCGCAGGTTCAAATCCTGCCCCCGCTACCACGCTCAGAGGGCCCGGACGAGATCGTCCGGGCCCTCTGTCGTGTGGCACTCGATCGGTTCAGCCGCTCACGGGTTGCCGGTTGGCCGGGATGTCGGGCGATCCGATCGGCCGCTCCTGGATCCCGACGGTGCCCTTGGTGCCGTCGTCCTTCACCGGAACGTCGAAGGTCATGTCGGTGAAGTAGTAGGTGTCGTTGCCGATCTGCAGGACGTAGGTGCCCGTCACCTCGTCGATCGGCGCGGCATACGTCAACCAGAGCGCCTGGCCGGCCGGCACCCGGATCTGGAGGTCCCGGCCGACCCGCGACTCCTGCGTGTACATCTCGCCGTAGGTCGCGGTCACCGACGCGTCGACAACGCCCTTGATGCTGGCCGACAGCCCGGTCGCGAGGTCCCAGTGGCTCGTCAGCAGCGTCGCGGCGCTCCAGGCGTGGGTCTGGATGGCGGTCTTGGATCCGTGGTTCTCGAGTACCTGGCTCGCCTGGACCGGCTCGGCGAGACCCGACTGCCGCGTCACCGGGAAGAACTGGCCCGTAGCAGCAGACCCCGGGGCGGTGAGCCGGTTGAACAGCTCCAGCTGCGCCTTCCGGTCGGTGGCGTCGATCGTGCGAGTGGTCTGGGCTCGCCCGGTCACGGTGAGGATGTCGCGCCAGGTGCCGCTCACGCCCAGCTGGTAGGTCCCCGTGTCGTTGAGGAAATGTGACTGGCGCACCCCGTCGGCGAAGGCCGGTTCGGCGGTCACGCGGAGGTACTCGTCGGTGTTGCCGATCTGCAGGTCGAAGATGCCCTCGTCCCGTTGGAAGACATACATGATGACGCCGAAGTGGAGCTTCTGTCCCGGGGCGATGACGGTGCCCTCGACCGGGCGGCCCTCGAAGTCGCCGTGGTGCACGGCGACGACGGTGAGGTCCTGGCTCGTGGCGTTGACGACGTCGTAGTAGCCGACGACGGACTGCGCGGACATGTCGTCCGTCGTGGCGCCGGTGGTCGTGGTCGTGGTCGCGCTGGTCTGGCTGGCCCCGGCGGTCGTGGCGGTGAGCGCCAGGGCACCGAGGGCGAGGGTGGCGGCGACGACGGTGGTGCGGATGAGTGGACGCTTCATGGGTTGTTCTCCTGTTCTACGAGTTCTACGAGTTCTACGAGCCGGTCGTTGTGGCTGGTTTCAGCCTGCTGGCCGACGGGCTGCGCCGGCGTCCGCCGGCCGGCCCCTCCGCGGACGACGAGGTGCCCCGCAGCGCGGACGCCCGGGTGGGGCAGACCCCACACGTTCGCCTCGATGGGCCATCCGACTCTCAAGCGGTGACCGTTCGGCTGGTTTGGCGCCGAATGCCCGGGTTTGCCCGACGCCTCGACGCCGCACGCGGCAGGCTCACTCGCCAGACCGGTCCGTAGCAGGGCGGACCGGTCGCCCAGACGCTTCGCTCGCGAGAGGGGCAACGTGACGAGACGGTATGCGGGTCAGACGACGGGGCGGCGGACCGGCAAGGCCGGGACGCGAACGTTCGCCGTGGTGACCACCGTGGGGATCGGAGCCCTCGCGCTGGCCCTCATGTTCGGCTCAGCCGGGCGCGCCTCGCCGGATGACGCTCCCGTGCCGCAGCCCTCGGTGGGGTCCACGACGGTCAGCCCGACCCGGACGTCTCCGAGCCCGTCGGCCACGACGACGTCCACGCCGACGCCAACGCCATCGACCGAGTCCGACGTCACCACCACGGTCACCGAGGTCGTGGCGATCCCGTTCGCCAAGCAGACCCTCGACGACGGAGCGCTCGCGAAGGGCAAGACGGTGGTGCGCACCGCGGGGCGGGACGGCAGCAAGACGATGACGTGGCTGGTCCGGACCAAGAGCGGCGTCGAGGTCAGCCGCACCCTCTCGGGCGAGCAGGTCACTCGGGTGCCGGTAACCGAGGTGACCGCCGTCGGGACGAAGGCGCCGACGGCGGCATCCACCCCGAAGCCGGCACCGACGACCGCCGCCAGCAGTGCCAAGTGCGACCCCAACTACAGCGGCGCCTGCGTCCCCATCGCCAGCGACGTCGACTGCGCGGGCGGAAGCGGTAACGGACCCGCATACGTCCGTGGTCCGGTCCAGGTCGTCGGCACGGACGTCTACGGCCTCGACAGCGACAACGACGGGATCGGTTGCGAGTAGCCGCGCGACGACCCCGTCGAGTCGTGACCGAAGCGAGTCAGTAGCGGCGTTGCCAAGGCGTTGCCCGGCACCTAGCGTGCAGAGAGTGCAGCGCGGCCCGTCGATCTACGACGTCGCGAAGGCGGCTGGAGTAGCCCCCTCCACGGTCTCCCGGGCGTTCTCCCGCCCAGGACGGGTCAACGCGCGCACGGCGGAGCGCATCTTCGTCGCGGCACGAGACGTCGGCTACCGCACCGAGGTCCTGCCGGGACTCACCGGACAGCGCACTCGCAGCCTCGCCGTCGTCGTCACCGACATCACCAACCCGTTCTACTCGGAGATCATCCGTGGCGCCCACGCGGCGGCGGGGGAGTCCGGCTACACGATCCTGCTCTCCCACACCCAGGAGGACGCCCAGCTCGAGCGCGACTGGACCGAACGCGAGCTCAGCGCGGTCGACGGCGTCCTCCTGGCCAGCTCCCGGATGTCGGACAGCGCGATCCGGATGCTGGCCAAGCAGAAGCCGATGGTCATGCTCAACCGGCGCGTACCGGAGGTCCCGTGCGTCATCACCGACAACGCGAGGGGTATGCGTCGGGCCGTCGAGCACCTCGCCGAGCTCGGCCACCAGTCAGTCACCTACGTCGCGGGACCGGAATCCAGCTGGGCTGACGGCATGCGGTGGGTCGCGCTCATGGAGGCTGGTCACGAGCTGGAGCTGAAGGTGCGCCGGGTCGGCCCCTGCAACGTCCCGACCGTGCACGCCGGCTTCGACACCGCCGCCGACGTCCTCTCGCACGACCCGACTGCGGTCATCGCCTACAACGACGTCATGGCCATCGGCGTCATCAAGGGGATGCGCCGGGCCGGTGTCCGGGTACCCGTCGATGTCAGCGTCATCGGCTTCGACAACGTCGTCCTCTCGGAGATCGTCGAGCCAGAGCTGACCACGGTGGCGGCCCCGTTGCGAGCCATGGGCATCACGGGTGTCAAGAACCTCATCGCCGCCGTCGGCGGTGCGACTCCGAGCCGTGAGCCGATCGTCCTCCCGGTCAAGCTGCTCGTCCGCGGCTCGACCGGTCAGCGCAGACGGAAGAGTACCTCGCCGGCGTTGGGAACGACCAAGGTCTCCGGGTCGGCGACGAAGGCGGCGACCTCGACGGTGTCGGGGTCGAGGTAGCCGAGGTTCGCCTCCCGGCATACCTGCTCCGGTATGCCCGTGGCCAAGGTGACCTGCACTCTCAGTCGCTCCTCACCGGTCGAGGCGTCGTACGTCCCGGCGCCGCGCAGGTGCGTCGAATGCGCGAGGACGCCCCAGTGCAGGTGCTTGAACCGGTCCCACTGCTTCACGAAGTAGTCGCGGCAGTGGTAGCCGATCTCCGCGATCTCGGGGTGCATCGCCGAGATCTGGGTGATGTGCGGCGCATACAGGATGACCTCACCGCCGTC
>Ga0307288_10000115_pt1 | contig 28672 bp, 34 predicted proteins | sample ER_DNA_142_FD_194469 | JGI IMG/M metagenome (GOLD analysis project Ga0307288, IMG submission 194469) | Bulk soil microbial communities from the East River watershed near Crested Butte, Colorado, United States - ER_DNA_142 | ecosystem: Environmental > Terrestrial > Soil > Floodplain | place... | reverse complement strand
CGAGCGAGGCGCTCTCCCGACGGCGGTCGGCTTCTCTATGCGTTCGACCGGGATCTTCGACGGCCTCGCTTCGCTCGGCCTCCATATCTAGATCTCAGAAGAACAAGGGGGAGGTTCTCCTATGAGCAGCGGCCGCATCCTCATCGCCGATGACGAGCCCTCGGTCCGCGACTCGGTCGGTTACGCCCTCGCGCAGGAGGGCTTCGAGGTAACCCCGGCCGCCGACGGCGACGAGGCCGCCCAGCTGCTCGGCAACGGCGTCCCCTTCGACCTGCTGATCCTCGACATCATGATGCCAGGACCTTCGGGGCTCGACATCTGCCGCGACGTCCGCTCGCGCAGCGCCGTCCCGATCATCGTCCTCACCGCCAAAGACGCAGAGGTCGACAAGGTGGTCGGGCTCGAGGTCGGCGCCGACGACTATGTGACCAAGCCCTTCTCCGTGCGCGAGCTGCTCGGCCGGGTGCGGGCCCAGCTGCGCCGGCGGGAGCTCGACCGGGCGCCGCTCTCCCAGGCGGTGAAGATCGAGTCCGGGGCGGTCTCGATCGACCTCGTCCGCCACGTCGCCACCGTCCGCGGCGTCCCGGTCAACCTCACCCGCTCGGAGTTCCAGCTGCTGCGCCTGCTCGTCGCCCGACCGGGGGAGGTCTTCTCCCGCGCCCAGATCATGGAGGAGCTCTGGCAGACCGAGTTCGACGGCGACGAGCGCGCCTGCGACGTCCACATCTCGAACCTGCGCCAGAAGGTCGAGCGCGACCCCCAGAAGCCGGAGCTGGTCCTGACCGTGCGCGGCGTTGGCTATAAGTACAACCCAGACGCCAACTAGGAGAGGGACCCTATGCCACTGGTACCGATGGTCGTCGAGCAGACCGCTCGCGGCGAGCGCTCATTCGATATTTACAGCCGCCTGCTCGCGCAGCGGATCATCTTCCTCGGGGAACCGGTCACCGAGGACCTCGCCAACCTGATCATCGCCCAGCTGTTGCACCTCGAGGCCGAGGACCCCGAGAAGGACGTCAGCCTCTACATCAACTCGCCCGGCGGCTCCGCCTACGCCGGCCTGGCGATCTACGACACGATGCAGTTCGTCAAGCCCGACGTGCAGACGATCTGTTACGGGATCGCGATGTCCGCGGGGTCGCTGATCCTCACCGGTGGCGCCGCCGGCAAACGGATGGCGCTGCCGAACAGCCGCATCCTCATCCACCAGCCGAGCGGCGGCTTCGAAGGCCAGTCGAGCGACATCGAGATCCACGCCAAAGAGATCCTCGCCCTGCGCGAGCGGCTCGACCAGATCTACGTCAGGCACACCGGCCAGTCGGAGGAGCAGATCCACTCCGACATGGAACGCGACAAATTCTTCCAGCCGGCCGACGCCGTCGAGTACGGCCTGATCGACCGGGTGATCGAGTCGCACGAGTTCCAGGCCGGGGCCGCGGCCGGCAGCAACGGCTCGGCGCCGTAAGGCGTAGGGCGGGGTCGGGAGGCCCTCTCCAGACGCAGCTCGCCAATGGCTCGTGCTGAGTGTCTGGGGAGGGCCTCCCGGCCCCGCTTAGAGGCGGTGCCAGGCCCAGAGGCCGGCGACTGCTGCGGCGCCGCCGGAGACGATGCCGCCGATTCCGGCTTTCCGGGTCTGGGGGTGACGAGCGGAGACGCCGAGCGCTACCGCGTCGGCTAGGTCGCAGGCGCTGGAGACGAGGAGCGCGTGGCGCAGCGCTTCGCGGTCCTTGCGGGCGGCCAGGGTCAGGGCTCCGATCGCGATGTCCCTACCGCCGCCTAGTTTCGCCAGCGCCCGTCCACCGTCGTCGGTCTCGCCGAAGCCGAGGATCCGCAGCGCCGGACGCGTCGCCAGGAAGATCCCGACGCCCATCGCGACCCGGCTGGCGCCGATCTGCAGCGCCACCTGCCGCGCCCTGCTGTCCATCCTCTCGTGCCGGAACATCGCCCCATACCTACCCACCTGCCGCGATCTGCATCATGGGGGAGTGGCAGAGGGCGACACGATCCTGCGGCTGGCCCGCCGCTTCGAGGCGACCCTGCTGGGCGAGGAGGTGACGGCTTCGGCCCCGAACCCACGAGGCAGGGCGGCCGGGATCGAACGGCTGAGCGGGCGCGTCCTCGAGGACGTCTGGTCTCACGGCAAGCACCTCGTGCTCGGTTTCGGCGAGGTCTCCCTGCACAGCCACCTGGGGATGAGCGGCGGCTGGCACTTCTACCCGTCCCGCTCCCGCTGGCGGCGGCCGCGGAGCTCGGCCTGGGCCGTTCTCTCCGGTGGCGGCTGGGACGTGGTCCAGTTCGGCGGCCCCACGTTGCAGCTGGGAGCGACCGCTCGCGTGCGCCGAGATCCTCAGCTGACGCGCCTCGGCCCCGACATCCTCGCCGCTGGCTTCGACCCCGGGCCGGTGATCGTGGCGATGCGCGCCGACCCCACCCGTGGCCTCGGCGACGCGCTCCTCGACCAGCACCTGGTGGCCGGCATCGGCAACATCTTCAAGATCGAGGCCTGTTACGCCGCCCGGGTCGACCCCTGGCGGACGATCGGCGACCTCTCAGACGAGGAGCTACGCGAGGTGCTGCTCGCCGCCCGCGCCCAGATGCTGGCCGCGGTCGAGGCCGGCGGCCGCCACCGCTTCAAGATCTACAGACGCCGGCAGAGCGTCTGCCCCTCCTGCCGTGGGCCCCTCTCCTCGCGCGGCCAGGGCGACGCCAACCGCACCACCTACTGGTGTCCCCGGTGCCAAAGCTGAGGAGGCGGCGGGCGCAGCGGCCCGCGCCGAAGTCGCGCCCGCGCTCCTACTACCTGGTGGCCGGCGTTGCGCTCGACGAGGAGATGGATCGCCTACGGGCGCTGCCCGTCTTCGCCGACGGCCCGCTCGCCGGGCGCCGCCCCGAGCTGAAGGTCCGCCGTGCCGCTCGCCGCCCCAACCGTCTCGGCTTCGCCGTCCCCGACGAGTTCCGGCTCTCGGTCACCGCCTATCCCGGGATCCGCCGCGGCGACGTCCTCGAGACCCTGCTGCACGAGCTGGTCCACCTTCACGTCGGTCGCGCCAGGGAAGCCCACGGCTGGCACGGTCCCACCTTCAAGCGCGTGCTGGGCCGAGCGATGCGCGAGGGGTACGGCATCGCGATCCCGACCCCGCGCGCCACCCTCCACGGCTCTTACGCCGAGGCAATCGAGGCGAAATTTCCCGAGACCGCAAAAACCCTTGTACAGCACGGGTTTTTGCGGTCTCGCGGTTAGCCCTCCGCTTCTTCTTCCTCCCACCGCCGGCGCTCGCGCAGGCGGTGGACGAGGAGGACGAGGATCACGACCAGCGCCGGCGCGAAGACCGGCAGCGCCACGAGGGCGCTGTGGTGGGCGAGCGGCAGGGTCACCTGCCGCCGCCGTGCTGGAAGCCGGGGAGGCCGCGCAGCCGGAGCCGCGCCCGCCCCGGGGCGGGCCGCAGGCCCACCGCCAGCCGGTGCAGGCCCCAGGCGAGGAGGATCAGCAGCGAGAGCGCGATACCCGCCACCGCCGAGTAGGCAAGAGCGACGACGACCGGGCTGCCGGTCTTCGCCTCGCGCTGCAGCAACTCGTGCTCATCGCCGAAGGCACGGGTGAAGTGCGCGGGCGCCGGCGTTTCGCCGACCGGGATCGCCTCGTCGTGCGGCAGGTAGATCGGCAGCGCGGTCAGGGAGCTGCCCTCGTGGAGGCGGATCATCGCCTTCCAGTCGCCGTGGACGGGGATGGGCTCGGTGCTGCGGTAGACGCCCGCAGCGGTCCGCTCCAGTGGCGCCACCACGAGGCCGCCGCCCTGCCAGGCGGTGACGTCGAACCACTCCGCGTCGGCGGCGGCGTCAGGCGGGCTCATCCGCACCGTCGCTTCGACCTCGCGGCCGGGCTGACCGCCGACGTCGCGCAGCGCGACCTGGGCGATGACGCCTTCCTGGGCCGGCGTGTAGAGGCCGTAGGCGACGAGCGCGGCGAGGACCGCGGCGCTGCAGAGCGCGGCGCGACGCAGCTGCTGCGAGCGGGGAAGGGGGATCGGCGAGAGGTGAGCGCCGATCCAGGCGCCGATCGTGGCGCCGGAGATCGCTGCGGCGAAGCCGACGACGGCCGCTTCCGGGAAAGCGGCCTCCTGCCAGGGCAGCGGCATCCAGAGCTGCGACCAGGCCCACTCGGCGGCGAGGCCGACGGTGCCGATGCCGACCCCGGCGGCGAGGCCGAAGCGCAGCGGCTTCCGGGTCGAGACGGATAGCGCCACCGCCTCGACGACGATTGCCTCGGCGACGTAGAGCGGGAAGTGCGGCATCGTCTGTCCCAGCACCGGCCCGATCATCAGCGCCAGCCCGCCGCGCAGGAGGATGAAGAACCCTGCCGCACCCAGCGCCGCGCCGGGTCCGGCGTAGACCCGTGCCAGCACCAGGCCGACGCCGGCCGCCAGCATCAGCAGCATCGGCTGGAAGATCAGCTGGAACTGCGGGACGCCGAAGTCGAACTCGGCCTGGAAGGTCGAGAGACCCAGCATCAGGCCGCCGGTGAGAGCGATCGCGCGGGCCATCTTCGTGTGCAGAAGCTCCTCGAGCGCCGTCTCCCCCGAGGCGTTCGCCCGCATCCCCTCGACCGCGAGGACGGCGATTCCGACCAGGGTCATCGCGGCGCCGCCGATCAGCATCAGGTGGGTCGGCCCCCAGAGGGTGACGTCCTGGCCGAAGAGGCGGTGCCAGACGTCGTCCAGCGGGAACCCGATCAGCGAGAAGGCGCCGCAGGCGCAGATCAGGACGCCACCGAGCGGCGCCCACCAGTCGCGGCCGATCCGGACCGCGACCGTGCTCGGCTGCTCTTTCGGCAGCACCATCGCGAAGAAGCCGGCGCTGAAGATGCCGAAGAGGCCGAGGAGGATGAAGTAGTGGGCGGGGTTGGCGAGCGGGCCGGCGTCGCGGCCGTTATCGATGTGGAGGGAGATGTCCCAGTACATCCCGAAGAGGGCGGTGAGCAGCGAGACCGTGGCCACGGCGGAGGGGAAAGCGACCCAGCCGGGAAAGCCGGAGGAGCGCTCGGCGAAGTCGGCCAAGCGCTGTAGGACCTTGACCCGGCCGCTGCGGTGACCGAGGCCGAGGAAGAGAAGCGCGCAGGTGACGACGGTCGCGGCCGTGGTGGCGATCACGATCTGGCCGATCTCGGCGCCTCCGGCCGGAGGGGAGGCGGTGGCGAGAAGCGTTCCGTTGAGGTTCATAGGAAGTCCTTGGAAGAGGGTGGATTGCAAGAAGTCTGTTCCCTCATAAACGTTACCTCAAACGAGGTTACATTCCGAATGTAGACTGGTCACATGGCGAAAAAGCCTGCTGCCACCGCTGATTCAGGCTCCGCGGAGGCCAACCTCACCGTCGAGCAGCTTGCCTACGAGACCGGGATGTCGGTGCGGAACATCCGCAACCACCAGTCCCGGGGCCTGCTGCCGCCACCGGACGTGCGCGCCCGCGTGGGCTACTACGGCCCCGAGCACGTCGCCCGGCTGCGCCTGATCCAGGAGATGCAGGCGGAGGGCTTCAAGCTGAGCGCTATCTCCCGGCTGATCGGCGAGCACGGCGAGGACGCCGACCGTTTCGTCGGCCTGCGCCAGGCGGTCACCGCTCCCTTCGCGACCGAGTCCCCCGAGGTCTACAGCCGCGAGGAGCTGGTCGAGAAGTTCGGCACCGACGACGACAAGCTGATCGACAAAGCGAAGAAGCTCGGCCTCCTCGTCGTCCTCGGCGAAGGCCGCTACGAAGCCCCGAGCCCGGCCCTGATCCGCGCCGCCGAGGAAGTGATGGCGATGGGGATCGAGCTTCCCGCCGCCCTCGCCGCGATCGAGAAACTGAGCCGCAACGCACAGTCCTCGGCCCGCACCTTCGTCGACCTCTTCGTCGAGAAGGTCTGGAAGCCCTTCGACGACGCCGGGCGTCCCGAGGAGGGCTGGGAGGAGATCATCGCCGCCATCGGCCGCCTCCGCCCCCTCGCCTTCGACGCCCTCAACGCCACCTTCCGCCTCACCCTCACCACCGAAATCGAGAAAGCCTTCGGTGAAGTCCTCGAACGGCGCCAGAAGCGGAAATAGCCGTCGGAACTATGGGGAGAAGCGCAGGGAGACGAGAGTCTCGCAGCCCGCGAATGGCGCTCTTACCCGTTGATTCGTGACGCCGATCGCGATGGATCTCCACTCCCGGAGGTTTTGGCCTATTGTTGTTTGAGTAGTTGAGACCGCGCCGTCGGTGAGAAGACCGGAGACACTCGTCCCTTTCTTGAGGTCGAGGCACACGTTGAAGAAGGTCCTGTGGATATTCAAGATGCCAAGGCATTAGAACCCGAGGAGCGCCTGTCCTTCGAAACGGGCCGGAAAGCCCACGCGATAATCGTCGTTTCGGGGTACCAAGAGTGCGAGGTGCACGGGAACAAGGATGAGCACCATTTCAACGCCGCCGAGGTCCACTTGATGGTCGGCCCTTACCTTGACGGGATCATGCACGTTTCCCCCCTCGTAGTGATCGCGGGGTTGAATCACCCCGACAGCGATACCGACGATGCGTCGGGCTGGATGGTCGACAACTGCCTCTGGGATTCTGTCTCCGGGCTCGACGGCGTGCCCCCAAATTACGAGCGCGTCATGTTGAAATCGGTGATTGAGGCAAGGGGAGAAAACGCCCGGGTCCGAAAACTCGGATACCACGTCGTGATTGAGGCGCGGAAGCTGGTCGACATCAACCAGCCTGGTCCGGCCCACTACTAATCGGGACCCAGTCGGCCGCATAGGAGCGCCTGTCGCTCAGCATACGTCGGGTGCTTGATCCCCCGGAGGCCGTCGGACCTCTCCGATCTGCGAGCCGCCCATGGGGACCTTCCGGAGATCACCGAATAGAGCCGACGACCGGACTTGAACCGGTGACCCCTTCATTACGAATGAAGTGCTCTACCAACTGAGCTACGCCGGCGGGCTCCGGGGATTGTAGAGAGGGAGCGGGTTTCGGTTCCGTCGCGGCGGCTGGGGATGATCCGGGGATGGCAGCGGAGACGGCGGCGAAGGAGCGGCGCGAGAACGAGGTCGAGTTCGGCCGTATCGTCGCCTTTAGCGACGGGGTCTTTTCGATCGCGATCACGCTGCTGGTGCTCAACATCGGGATCGACAAGGGCCTGACCGAAGGGCAGATCGACGACGCCCTCTGGGACCAGCGCGACCTCTTCTTCGCCTACGCGATCAGCTTCGCGGTGATCGGCCGCTTCTGGCTTGTCCACCATCGCTTCTTCTCCGAAGTCCGGGCCTTCGACGGGCGACTGATCGCGCTCAACCTCGCCTACCTGGGAGCGATCGTGCTGATCCCCTTCAGCAGCGAGCTGCTGGGCGAGTACGGGGGGACGACCACTGCCGTCGCCTTCTACTCGGTCAACCTCGCGATGGTCGTCCTCCTGGGTCTGCTGATGCACATGGACGCCCGCCGCCGCGGCCTGACCCGGATCGACGACCGCAGCCACCGCGAAACCCAGATCCGCAGCATCTACATCGCCGGGATCTTCTTGCTCTCGGTCCCGCTCGCCATCTTTTTCGCGGACGTCGCGCCCTACCTATGGCTGGTCCTCTTCGTCGACCCCTCGGCGCGCCTGGCGCGGCGCTCAGCGGCGGACGGTGAAGGAGATCGAGCGCCCGGGCCTTGAGCAGGAGGTCGACCAGCCGCGGTCGCTGACCACGCTCTGGCAGCGGTAGTCGCCGACTGAGCAGCCCCAGCGGGAGGCCCCCGCCGGGCGGCGGCAATCCGGGTTCCGCGCCCATTCGGACCGCACCTGCCTGGACACCGCCGCGGCGCCCTGCGGCGCCGTGCTCGCGCCCGTCGTCTCGTCGCTCGAGCCGCCGCAGCCGCCGACCAGCAGCGCCAGCGCGGCGGCTATGGCAAGGGGGGTGGCAGGCCGCATGCGGCGCAACCTACCCGTCGCGCGCCTCCTCATGCGGCAGCTTGCCGCAGATCGGGCACTCCGGCTCCGGCGTCACCGGCTCGCGTTTGACCTCCATCGTCCGCAGGTCGTAGATGTGGGCGACTCCCTGCGTCGCCGGCCGGCTGAGGCCCGTCAGCAGGTGCATCACCTCCATCGCCACCTGACCGCCGATCAGCCCGCAAGCCGGGCCCAGCGTCGCCGCCGGGCTCGGTTTCGCCCGTCGCTGCTCGACCGCGACGTCGAAAAGCGGGTACTCGCGCCGGTAGCCGATCTCCTGGCAGACGAAGCAGCCGGTCTTCCCGGGCACGTAGAGCGGCCCGACCCGGGCGATAGGCGGGAAGTGGCTCATCGTGATGTAAGGGATGCCGGCCTTGAAGCAGGCCGAGTTGCACCAGCGCTCGATCTCGTGCGCAGGCCAGTCGGCGGCGTCGATGACGACGTCGGCGCCGTCGATGAACTCCGCGATGTCTTCCTCGCCCTCCAGCCGGCGAGCGGCCGTCGTGATCTTCGCCGCCGAGTTGAAGGCCCGCAGGCGCGCCGCCGCGCACTCGACCTTGAGCAGGCCGGCGTCGGCCTCCGTGTAGAGGATCTGCCGGTTGAGGTTGCTGACCTCGACCCGGTCGCCGTCGATCAGCCACATCTCGCCGACTCCGGTGCAGGCCAGCGCCCAGGCCGACCAGCCGCCGAGGCCCCCGACCCCGAGCACCGCGACCTTTGCCTCCCGCAGCCGCCGCTGGCACTCCGATGGGGTGACCTCCCCGCCGAGGTCGCTGAAGTAGCGGAGCTGGCGGTCGAACCGTTCCAGCTCGGCGGCGGGCACGAGCTCGTCGTCAGCGGCGTCCTCGACCACCTCCAGCTCCTGCAGCTGCGCCATCAGGTCGTCCACCTCCTTGGCTCCGAACTCCTCCCGCAGCTGCTCGAGCGTTCGTTCGCCGTCGACGGCGGCGAGCAGCCGCCGTTCCTCAGGATCGGGCTGCTCGATCCGGATGTCGTTCTCGGCGCTCGGGCGCAGGAGGTAGATGTCCCCGTCGGGCGTCTCGATCTCCTCCGTGGTCCGCTTGATCCGTGGCCTGCGCAAATCCCCTCCCTAGGTAGCCGGTAGCGCAGTAGAGACCGGCCGAGCGGGGGGGAGAGTTTCTAGATCAGCAGAGTACGCGCACGTTCGAAGATCGCGTCGGTCATCGGCACGGTCAGCTTGCCGGTGAAGGTGTTCTGCTGGCTGGGGTGGTAACAGCCGAGCAGTCGCCAGCGGCCGACCTCCGCCTCGGCGCCGTGGCCGAACTTCGGCCGCGGCCGCGGCACGCCCTCGCCGAGGGCTTTGGCGGCGCGAAGGAAGCCGTCCCAGCCGAAGGAGCCGAGAGCGACGAGAACCTGACAGCGCTCGAGCAGCTCCAGCTCGCGCCGCAGATAGGGAAGGCAGGTATCACGCTCTCCCGGCGTCGGCTTGTTGGCCGGTGGGGCGCAGCGGACGGTGGCGGTGATGTAGGCGTCGCGCAGCTCGAGGCCGTCGTCGCGCCACTCCGAGGTGGGCCGGCTGGCGAAGCCGGTCCGGTGCAGGGAGGCATAAAGCCAGTCGCCGGAGCGATCGCCGGTGAACATCCGGCCGGTGCGGTTTGCGCCGTGGGCGGCGGGCGCGAGGCCGACGATCCCGAGGCGGGCGTCGGGATCGCCGAAGCCGGAGACCGGGCGCGCCCAGTACTCCTGCCCGCGGTAGCGGCGCGGCGGGTTGGCCGCCTGCTCCTCGCGCCACTCGACCAGACGCGGGCAGAGGCGGCAGCGGTGGACCTCCTCGGCCAGGGCCGCGAGCGCCTCGGCGCGGTCGGAGCTCATAGGCTTCGCCTCCTCCTCATGGCACCGAACCGAATCATGTGCGGCCGCCTCGTGCGCCGCGCCTTCGCCCTTGGCGCCCTCGCCGCGGCGCTTGCGCTCGGGCTCACCGCCTGCGGGAACGGTGGTGGGGGAAGCGGAGCCACCGACCGCGAGGGCGATCTCGCCGTCCTCAACGAAATCCTCGCCCGGCAGCTCGCCGCGGTCGACGCCTACGGCGAAGCGCTGCCGCCGCTGCGCGGCGCCGGCCTCGCCACCGCCCGCCGCTTCCGCGCCCAGGAACAGGAACACGTCGACGCGACGACGAAGACGATCCGCGGCCTCGAAGGGGACGCCGACCCGCCGGCGGAAACGGTCGAAGCCGGCGAGATGAAAACGCCTGAGGACGCCTGGCGCTTCCTCTACGAGCTCGAAAGCGCGACGATCGACGCCGAGCTGAACGCCGTCGCGCGGCTGACGATCGGCTGGTCGCGGCCGCTGATCGCGGCGATGGCCGCCAACCAGGCACAGCGCCTGGTCCTGATCCGGCGCGCGCTCGATGCCGCGCCGGCCGAATCCGTCCCTGAGGCCTTCGAGGCCGGCGAAACGGCCGCTCCGAAGGAGATGATGAAGCCATGACTGCTCCCCTCTACGCCATCGGCCGTTTCTGCTCCCGCCACCACTGGCCCGTGATCGGGGTCTGGGTTGCCCTTGCGATCGCGCTGCTCGCGATCGGCCACTCAGCCGGCAGCAAGACCAGCGAAAACCTCACTCTGCCCGGAACCGATTCGACCAAGGCGACCGAACTGCTCGAAGACAACCTGCCCGAACAGGCCTACGGCAGCAACCCGCTGGTCATGGAAGCGCCGCGGGGCAAGCAGCTGACCGAGCCGCAGTACGCGGCCGCGGTGTCCGAAACGGAGAAGCGGCTGAACGCGCTCCCGGACGTCAACTCGGCGGTCAGCCCGCTCACCCCCGAGGGCGCCGCCTTCCTCAGCAAGGACAAGTCGATCGGCTACTTCCCGGTGGTGCTGGCGATCGGCCCCGGCGAAATCGACGAAGAAGAAGCCGAACGGATCCTCGACGCCGCCGCGCCGGCGAAGAAGGCGGGGCTGAACACGGCGATCGGCGCCTACGTCGGCCAGCAGCTCTCGAAGCCGGCGACCGAGACCAGCGAGGCGATCGGGCTGGCGGCGGCGGTGATCATCCTCCTCTTCGCCTTCGGGACGGCGACGGCGATGATGCTGCCGATCGTCTCCGCGGTCATCGGCCTCGCCTGCGCGCTCTCGATCATCCGCCTGCTCGAGCACGTGCTCGAGGTGCCGGGCGTGGCCTCGACCCTGGCGACGATGATCGGCCTCGGGGTCGGCATCGACTACGCGCTGTTCATCGTCACCCGCCACAAACTGCAGCTGGCCGACGGGATGGTGCTGCGCGAGTCGATCGCGCGGGCGACCGCGACCGCCGGCGGCGCGGTCGTCTTCGCCGGCTTCACGGTCGTGATCGCCCTCTGCTCGCTCGCCTTCGCGGGCATCCCGCTCGTCTCCACCCTCGGCTTCACCGCCGCGGTCGCGGTGGTGGTCGCGGTCAGCGCGGCGACGACGCTGCTGCCGGCGATGCTCGGCGCCCTCGGCCCGCACATCAACTCGCTGCGGGTGAAGCTCGGCAAGACCCATCCCGACGACAAGGAGCCGCACGGCTGGCGCCGCTGGGCGGAATGGGTCAGCGAGCGGCCCTGGACCGCGACCGTGGTCGCCCTGGCGATCCTCGTCGTGCTGGCGCTGCCGATCTTCCAGCTGCAGCTCGGACAGAACGACATCAGCGCCCTGCCGAAGGAAACGACCTCGCGCCAGGCCTACGACTCCCTCAACAAGGGATTCGGGCCGGGTGTCAACGGCCCGCTCCTGATCGCCTCTGAATTCACCTCGCCCGAGGAAGCCAAGCAGGTGCTGCCGAAGCTGCAGAAAGCGGTGGGCGGCGCACTCGACGTCGCCGCAGTCACCGAACCGTCGCTCGACAAGGCGGGCACCGCCGCTGTCTTCACCGTGATCTCGAAATCCGAGCCCTGGGCGGATGAGACCGTGGACCTGGTCGAAGACCTGCGCAACACCCAGATCCCGTCGGCGCTGCAGGGGACGCGGGCCAGCTCCTACGTCGGCGGCCAGACCGCCGGCTACATCGACCTCGCGACCCAGATCAGCGACAAGCTGCCGCTGATGATCGCGATCGTCGTCGCCCTCAGCTTCGTCGTCCTCCTCGTCGCCTTCCGCTCGCTGCTGGTCCCGGTCAAGGCGGCGGCGATGAACCTGCTCTCGGTCGCCGCCGCCTACGGCGTCGTCACCGCCGTCTTTCAGCTCGGCTGGGGCTCCTCGCTGATCGGGCTCGACCACGCGATCCCGATCGTCAGCTTCGTGCCGCTGCTGATGTTCGCGATCCTCTTCGGGCTCTCGATGGACTACGAGGTCTTCCTGCTGACGCAGATGCGCGAGCACTACGAGGAGTACGGCGACGAGCGGCGCGCCGTGGTCGAAGGCCTGGCGAACACGGGAAGGGTGATCACCTCGGCAGCCGCGATCATGGTCTGCGTGTTCACCAGCTTCGTCCTCAGCGGCAACCCGGTGGTGAAGGAGTTCGGCGTCGGCCTCGCGGTGGCGATCGCGATCGACTCGACCCTTGTCCGCTGCCTGCTGGTGCCGGCGGTGATGGTCCTGCTCGGCAAGCGCGCCTGGTGGCTGCCGCGCTGGATGGACCGCCTGCTGCCGAAGATCAGCATCGAGGGCGAGGATTACTTCGCGAAGAAGGACGCGGAGTTGGCGGCGGCGCCCGCCGGGGGTAAGTGAGCGGGAATGTTCCCGCTCAACCTTCCCAACGCCCTAACCCTCCTCCGCATCCTCGCCGTGCCGGTGGTGGTCGTCGCCCTCCTGGGCGAGACCTCCAACGGCGACGCCCTCGCCGCCGGTGTCTTCGCCCTGGCGGCGGCGACCGACGGCCTCGACGGCTACTTTGCCCGCTCCCGCGGCTCGGTCACCACCTTCGGCAAGCTGATGGACCCGCTCGCCGACAAGCTGCTCGTCACCGGGGCGCTGCTCTCGCTCGTCTCCCTGGACCGGCTTGAAGCCTGGGTTGCGATGGTGATCATCGCCCGCGAGGTCGCGATCACGATCCTGCGGACGATCGCCGCCGAGCGCGGCATCGTCATCGCCGCCAGCTGGCTCGGCAAGCTGAAGACCGTCCTCCAGATCGCCGCCATCATCGCCCTCATCGCCACCAACCCCGCTCCCCTCTGGGTCGACATCCTCGTCTACGTCGCCCTTGCCGTCACGGTGGTCAGCGGCGCCGACTACTTCTTCGGCCTGCGGCGGAGGATCGAGGAGCTGGAGCGCGAACGGGCCGCCCGTAAGGCCAATTCTGCGGCCTAGGTTGGGGGAGGGTGCCGGTGGGGGTGGCTGGGAGCACCTCCGCGGCGGAGGTGCTCCGAGAGGGGGTTGCCCCGCCCCCTCCTATGCAGCCGGCGCCTCGAGCCACTCCCGCATCGTCACATGGTGCGCGCGGTGTTCGCCACTCTCGAGCTCCGCGCGCAGGTCGCCCAGCGTCCCGTAGCGCTCGGCGACGACGTTGTGACGGTGGATCGTCTCCAGGTTCTCCTGGCGCGCCATCACGAAGGTCTGCTCGGGGAGATCGGTGTAGCCCTCGACCACCTGGCGGACCATCTCGCGGACACAGTCCTCGACGAAGCGCGGGTTTTCATGCGCTTTGACGACCACGGCGCGCTCGTCGGTCCGCTTCATCAGCTCGTAGATCTCCGAGCTCATCGAGCTCTCGACGATCCGCAGCAGCTCCGGCGCCTCGATCCAGGCCGGGCCGCCCTCCGGGCAGCCGACGTAGAGGGTGCCGATGCCGCGCTGGTTGTGGGTGGCGACGGGGACGAGCTCGAGGATCCGGTCGATTTCGCCGGCGCCGAACCCGTCCCCGGCGAGCCGGTCGCGGGCAAGGGCTGCGACGACTTCCTGGGCGCAGGGGCAGGCGGTCATGCCCTGGGCCTCGACCCCGGTCAGGGTGCGGGTGCCGCGGGCCGAGGCGACGGCGGTGCCGTAGAGGACGTAGATCTCCTGGGTGCTCTTGCCGGTTTCCGGCGTCTTCACCGTCTCCGGGTAGCGGGCCGTGATCGAGACCTCGGCCCGCTCACCGCCCTGACGCTCGCGCACCTTCTCGGCGACGTGGGCGGCCAGCACCTCGGCTTTGAATGCCTCGCCGAGGACGACCTCGTCGATCGCCTCGCCGACGATCTCCTCGAAGCGGGACATGTGGACGCCGGCCTGTTGCGGGTTGAGGTCGACGAAGCACTCGAAGTTGGCGTAGAAGAGGTTCTCGACGCCATCGGCCTTGACCCGGATCACCTTGTCGACGCCGGTGACGCCGACGCGCGAGAGGCTCACCTGCGTGGCGGGCAGGGCCGCCTGGACGTCGGGGGTGGATGCAGTGGCGGTCGTCGGGGTGGCCATCGGCTAACCAATGGTAAGCAACTCGGCTCGCGGCCGGGTCAAGGCGCTCACCGGACGTTGGAGATTTTTTACTGCCTATAATCCGTCGCGGTCGGAGCGTCCGGGCCGGCCACCGCGAATTGGGGAGAGGGAGAGCGGCGGAGTGAGCATCGAACCCTTGGAGACCGCGTCCGACGTCATCGAGCGCGACCAGGAGACCAGCCCGATCGGAGAGATCGAGGAGCTCCAGGGACTCATTGCCCAGGGCCGCGAGCGCGGTTACCTCACCTTCGAGCAGATCTCCTCGACACTCGAGGAGGTGGAGATCACCAAGGAGCAGGTGAGCCAGCTCCACGCCCACCTCGTCGAGCACGGGATCGACGTCATCGCCGAGGACGGCGTCAGCGCTTACAAAGCTCAGCGCAGCGGCGAGGCGAAAAAAGAAGAGCTCGACCTCACCGTCGAGCCGAGCCTCGATTCGCTGCGCCTCTACCTGCGGGCGATCGGCCAGGTCGACCTGCTCACCGCGCAGCAGGAGGTCGAACTGGCGAAACGGATCGAGCGCGGCGACATGCTGGCGAAGCGACAGATGGTGGAGGCGAACCTGCGCCTCGTCGTCTCGATCGCCAAAGGCTATCTGGGCCGCGGCCTCAGCTTCCTCGACCTGATCCAGGAGGGCTCGCTGGGGCTGATCCGGGCAGTGGAGAAGTTCGACTACCGCCGCGGCTACAAGTTCTCCACCTATGCGACCTGGTGGATCCGGCAGGCGGTGACGCGGGCGATCGCCGACAAGGCGCGGACGATCCGCATCCCCGTCCACATGGTCGAGAAGCTGAACCGGGTCGCCCACGTCGAACGGCAGCTGGTGCAGAGGCTGGGGCGGGAGCCGGAGCCGGCGGAGATCGCCGAAGAGCTGCGCTGGCCGGTCTCCGACGTGCGGGACATCCTCCGCGTCGCCCAGTTGCCGGTTTCGCTGGAGAAGCCGGTGGGGGACGAGGACGAATCGGAGCTCGGTGACTTCGTCGCCGACGACGCCGTGCTGGAGCCCTTCGAGGAAGCGAGCGAGCACCTGCAGAAGGAGGGCGTGAAACGAGCGCTTGAAGCGCTGCCCGACCGCGAGCGGCAGGTGATCGAACTTCGCTACGGCCTCTCCGGCACCGAGCCGCTCACCCTGGAGGAAGTCGGTCGCACCTTCGGCGTCACCCGCGAGCGGATCCGCCAGATCGAGAACAACACGCTGAAGAAGCTGAAGCGACTGCCGGAGGCCCAAATGCTCCGCGAAGCCTCCTAGTCTTCAGACTGGTTCTAGGACGAAGACGCTGATCTCACGGTCCAGCTTCGACTCGTAGTAGTCCCAGCCCTCGTATTGATCCATGTGGCGGCGCCAGAGGTCGGCTCGCTCCTCGCCCTCGGCGATTCGCGCCCGCACTTTGACGCGCCTGCGGCCGATCTCGACCTCGGCCTCTGGATCGGCGCGGAGGTTGAGCGACCAGGCCGGCGTCTTGGCGTTGCCGGCGTTGGTGTTGATGACGACGAAGCGCTCGCCATCGGCTAGGTAGAGGACCGGTGCCGTCCGCGGCTGGCCTGATTTGCGCCCGGTGGTGGTCAGCAGGAGGACGGGCCCGCCGCCGACCCTGCCGCCGATGCGGCCGCCACTCAATCGGTAGACCGGGGTGTTGAGCTTGCCGACCAGCCGCAGGCCGGTCGCGCCCAGCGAGTGGGAGAGCCGGGAGTAGAAGCGGTCGCTCGGCACCGCGTGAGTATTCCACCGCGCCCAGCTACAGTGGAGGCGATGGCCGGGCCGCACCCCTTCCGCCGCGCCGCCGAGAGCAAGGACATCGACCTGCTCACCGAGACGCTGCACGAGGACGTCGTCCTCCACAGCCCCGTCCTCTTCCGCGGCTTCGAAGGCCGCGACACCGTCGTCACCGTGATCTCCCACGTCGCCGCGACCCTGGAGAACTTCTCCTACACCGACGAGCTGGCCGAAGGCGACACCGTCGTCCTCCGCTTCAAAGCCACCGTCGGCGACCGCGAGCTCGAGGGCATCGACTTCCTCCAGCTCGACGACGACGGCCGCGTCCGCGAGCTGACCGTCTTCATGCGCCCCTTCTCCGCGCTGAATGCCTTTAACGAGCAGATGAAGGTCAGGCTCGAAGCGTCGGAAGGTTAGACTTCTCCTCCTCAACTCGGGGGAGTGTCCGAGTGGTTAAAGGAGACGCGCTGTAAACGCGTTGGCAATGCCTACGCAGGTTCGAATCCTGCCTCCCCCACTTTCACCTCAACGGCTGCCTCTGGCCTCTTCCACGGCCGAGGAGGCTTGACCTCATGCTCGGAGTATTTGGGCCCGCCGAGGCTGATCCCGCTACGCCCATCTACCTCGGCCGCTGGAATGAACCAACATCGCCAGTCGCCGACGACCACAAAGAGGTAGTCGAACCGACTTTCCTCGAGCTTCTTGATGACCCCGTTCCAGCTCTGGTTGCCTCCGCGCGTACAGGTGGCGACTACCCACCGCTCCCGTTGCCAGCAGGTTGACGTCTTCACCTGGATGCGAAGGAGTTTGTTGTCGCGTTGCGCAAGCAGATCGCAGTCTGGGCTGTGACCGAAGGGCACCCAGACGCCGTAGCCCTGCTGCATCAGCCAAGCAGCTGCGATTCCCTCACCGAGGTCGCCCTGTCTGCGGGGGTTTAGCTGGCGAAGATCCATGAGCAGAGCATGGCAGGTGCTGCAGACAGAAAATTGCGGCCAGACCTGCCGAAGAAGGTCGCCTGAGAAGATCCCTCCATGCTCGATAACCGCGTGATCGCAATCGCCGGCGTCGGAGGTGGGCTCGGTCCTCTCGTCGCCGAACAGCTCGCCGAGGCGGGGGGGATCGTCGCCGGGACCGATCGCTCGCAGGAGACGCTCGACTCCCTTGCAGCCGACCTCGACCTTCCGCCTGCGCGCTGGGACGGGCGCACCGTCGACCTCCTCGACGAGGAGGCCGCCCGCGCCTGGTGCGCGGCGCTCGTCGAGCGCTTCGGCCGCGTCGACGGGCTCGTTCACCTGGTCGGCGGCTGGCGCGGCGGGCAGCCGCTGCAGGAGGCGCCGCTCGCCGACTGGGAGCTGCTGCACGACCTCCTCGTCCGCACCGTCCAGCACACGACCCGCGCCTTCCACGACCAGCTCGCCACCGGCCCCCACGGCCGCTTCGTCCTCGTCTCCTCCAAGCAGGCGCAGGCGCCGACCGCCACCAACGCCGCATACGCCGCGGCCAAGGCCGCCGCCGAGGCCTGGACGCTCGCCCTCGCGGACGGCTTCGAAGGCAGCGACGCCACCGCCAACGTCGTCGTCGTCGACGCGATCCTCACCCCGCGGATGCGGGAAGAGGAGCCCGACAAGGACTTCCCCACCTTCACCCCGGCCGAGGACCTCGCCGCCGCCATCGCATTCCTCTGCTCGGATGCGGCGAAGAAGATGAACGGACAGCGCCTGCCGCTTACCATGGGTCGATGAGCAGCCGCAAAGGGCAGAACGCAAAGCCCGATGGCAAGATGACGATCGGGGAGCTGGCGCGGCGAACGGGGATGACGATCCGCAACATCCGCGCCCACCAGACCCGCGGTCTGCTGCCGCCGCCCGATGTCCACGGCCGCACCGGCTACTACAGCGAGGACCACGTCGCCCGGATCGAGCTGACCCGGGAAATGCAGGCCGAGGGCCTCAACCTCGAGGCGATCCGGCGCGTGCTGGAGAGCAGCGAAGGCTCCTCCCGCGAGATGGTCGATTTCGCCCGCGCCGTCCGCGCCCCCTTCGAGGACGAGACGCCGGAAATCTTCGACGAAAAGGAGCTGGCGGCCGCCTGGGGCGTCGACACCTTCGACCCGCGCCTGCTCGGCCGGGTCGAAAAGCTGGGTGTCCTGCGCCAGCTTCCCGATGGCAAGGTCGAGGTGATCAGCCCCCGCCTGCAGCGCGCCGGCACCGCCCTGATCGAGCTGGGCGTTTCCCCCCAGGCAGCGGTCGAGACCGCCGAGGGTCTGCGCCGCGCCTCCGAGAAGGTGGCGCGGACCTTCGTCGAGCTCTTCGTCCGCGAGATTTGGGAGCCCTTCGACAAAGCCGGTCGCCCCGAGGAGGACTGGCCGAAAGTGCGCGAGGCGCTGGACCGGATGCGGCCGCTCGCCTCCGACGCGCTGCTGGCGATGTTCCAGATAACGATGGGCGAGTCGACCGAGAAAGCCGGCGAACGCACCCTCCGCGCCGCCGGCGAACCCGCGGGCAGGCGACGCCGCAAACGCGGATCCTCGTCCCGCCGCTCCTAGCCGGCGATCGTGAACCGCGTGCGCAGCGGCTTCGATTCGTTGGCCGCTTCGTCCGTCAACCGCAGGACCGCCAGGTAGCGGCCCGGTCGCGCCCGGAAGCGCTTCCACCGCGCCCCGAGGCGCAGGTGGTTGATGCCGATGAAGGCCTCCCACGTCTTGAACCCGTTGTAGACGCGCCTGCCCTTCGAGTTGAAGCGGTAGTACTCGGCGTCGAGCGTCCCGCGCTCGCTGATCTGGACGCTGAAGCCGAGGCCGCTGGTTCCTTTCGCCTGCGCCTTCGCCAGCGTCAGCGAGCCCAGGGTCGGCTGCTTCAGGTCGAGGTTTAGCGGCGGTTGCGGACCCGGATCGGAGCCGGGGTCGCCGGGGACATCGGAGACGATCACCTCGCCCCGCACCGCCGCGTGCAGCTTGCACTGGAAGAAGTACTCGCCGGGCTGGGTGAACTGGAGCGTGAAGCTGTCGCCGGCGCGGTGCGCGGGCGCGTCGGTGCCGGGGTCGGAATCCCACTGCAGGTCGTTCCCCGAGATGCCGGTGACCGAGTGCGCCAGGTCGGGCCCGAGCCAGTCCCAGGTCACCTTCTCGCCGAGGTCGACGTGCACCTGCGGCTGCGACCAGGCGTAGTTGGCGATCGAGACGCGCGTGCTGACGGCGCCCGCCCCAGCCGGAAAGGCGACCGCGGCGAGTGCCAGCAACGCCAGCGCCGCCGTCCCCGCATACCGGGGAGAAATCGGTTCACACTTCCTCAGGAGACGAGGTACCAACCGTTCATCCCCTGGTGCAGGTGCTGGAAGACGTGGCAGTGGTAGAACCAGCGTCCCGGGTTGTCCTCGACCAGCTCGAAGGAGAACGAGTCGGCCGGGCCGAAGGTTTTGTTGTCGACGATCCGCCCGTCCGGTTCGCTCCAGCGGTGGCCGTGCAGGTGGAAGGTGTGGAAGAAGTTGTCGATCCCGTAGACGTGGAAGCCGACCCGCTGCCCGACCCGGGCTTCCAGCGTCGGCGTGTTGCCGGCGTACGCCTTGCCGTTGACGCAGTAGTAGGTCCCCCGCAGGCCGGTGATCGAGGGGTCGAAGGTGTGGAAGGCGAGGAAGAACTCGGCGTCGGGCCGCGCCTCGCCGCGCCTGCGGATCACCAGCGGCCCGAACAGGCCCTTGAAGACCGGCAGCGGGTCCATCGGCCCATGGTCGTGATAGAGCCAGGTGCCTTCGGTCCCTTCGTGAGCCTCCCAGACGTAGGTGAAGGTGCGGTTCCGCTGCACGAAGCCGCCGGGGTCGGTCCACTTCCCCTTGTAGGCACCGTCCATCTCGTTGGCGTAGAAGATCCCGTGCGGGTGCATCGTCACCGGCGCCGCCAGCTTGTTGCGGAAGTGGACGACGACGGTGTCGCCGACCTCGGCTTCGATCAGCGGCCCCGGCACCGTCGCCTTCCCGAGCGGGGCCTTGAACCCTTCCGAGTAGAGCCGGTAGCCGTAGGCGGCAAACCGCGTCTTCCCCTGCTTCACCTTCTGGGCCATCATCTGGTCGCGGTGGGTGGGAACGATGTCCCACTGCACCGGCTCCGCAGCCATCCAGTATTCGCGGGTGCGGCCGCCGCTCGGCAGCGCCGCCAGCCGCTGTGTCCCCGCCTCCTCGCCCCGCCACTCCGCCGCCGTCACCTTCGGCGGCACCCTCACCTCGCGTGCCAGCCTCTCGACGTCGATCTTGCCTTCGTCGGTCGCCACCTCCTGGCCGGCGATCGTGCAGAGCAAGGCGCCGCCGGAGAGGGCGAGGAACCCCCGGCGATCGATCGGATCCGGTGCCACGCCGCTACTTCTTGACGGTGACCGTCATCTTCATTTCCGACGGGTGCACCGTGCAGATGAACTTGTAGGTGCCGGGGACTTCGAAGGTCCGCTGGAAATGGGCGTCGGTCACCGCCGTCGTCGTGGTCGAGAACCGGCCCTTGTTCTTCAGGTTCTTCGGCCCCTGCTTCAGGTGGACGTCGTGCGGATAGGTGTTGTAGGACGACCACACCCACTTCACCGCCCGCCCCTTGCGGATCGTCACCGCGGTGGGAGCGAAGTAGAAGTCGTTCACGGTCACCTTCACCGGCGGCTTTTTCGGCGCCTGCGCCGCCGCCGCGGTCACCCCGAGCAGGGCGAGGGCGACGACGCAGCAGGTTCCGACCATGGCCTTGAGCAGCTTCGCGCGCCTCATCAGCAGCTCACCTCCCCGGGCTGCGGCGCCACCTCGACCGGCTTGAACTTTTCGAAGGCGGGGTGGGCGGCGACGCGCAGGACCCAGCTGCACTGCTGGTTCTGCGGCGGGTTCGAAGACGCATAGCCGAGGATCGTCTTCGGGTCGTCTTCTTCCCCGAGGTTGATCTGCAGACCCGCTTCGATGTCGAGGCTGCGGACCTGGTCGGCGAGGACTTCGGCCTGCGGGCAGCCCGGGTAGATCTCGCTCACCGGGACTTTGCCGTTGCCCGGCGCGAAGGTCGCCCCGGCGCTGTTGCCGCTCCAGCAGTTGCCGCCGCCGGTGTTGTCGTTCCAGAAGTCGAATTCCCCGTTCGGGTCGGCGCCTTCCCGGCCCATCGTGTTCTCCACGATCTGGTTGTTGATGTTCTTGGCGTCGTCGCCCTCGTTGGCGACAAAGACTTCACCGGGTCCGGAGAAGGAGGCGATGCCCCACTTGTAGTTGCCGAACACGTTGTTCCGTTTGACGACGTTGTGGGCGCCGCCGTAGAGGACGATCCCGACGCCGGTCGGGTAGTTGACCGTCGCCCCCGCCACCTGGCCGAGGCCGCCGGAGACAGTGTGGAATTTCGAGCCGGCGAGGAAGTAGTTGTAGTTGTTCCAGAACACGTCGTTGCCTTCGAACACGTTCCACCCGTTCGGCTCGAAGCCCTCGCTGTCGAGCGTGTTGGGAACGATCCCGGCGCCGTTGTTGTAGAAGGCCGAGTCGACGATCTTCACGTACTTGGAGTTCGTTCCCGAGTAGCCGAGGACGTTTTCGTAGCTGCGGTCGTTCTTCAGCAGCGTCCATTTCGGCTTCCGCTGGCAGGGCTTCGGCGGCGGCGCGACGCCGTGGTTGGTCCAGGCCTTGCTGTCACAGGGCGTTTCGCCGACGTAGAAGGCGGAGTCGCCGTGGTGGTAGCCGGCCGAGTTGGTCATCTTGCCGCCGTAGCAGTTCTTGGCGAAGAGGCCGTAGGAGCGGTTGGCGGAGGTCAGCAGGTTGTTCATCTTGTAGCCGTCGCAGTGCTGGCCGCTTTCGTTTGCGGCGTGGATGAAGAACCCGTTCGACTGGTAGTTGCGCGCCCACATGTTTTCCAGCACGAGGCCGTCGACGCTGATCGCCTCGATCCCGTTCTGGGCGGCGCCGAGCTCGCCCTTCGCGTTTTTGCCCTCGAGCACGACCTTCTTGCGGTTCTTCTTCGTCCCCCTGATCGTCAGGTCGTCGAAGCTCTTCTTGCGCAGGGTGCCGTCGAGGACGACGCCTTCGACGTACTTGCCCGGGCGCACGGCGACGACGGCCTTCGCCTTCGCGTTGCCCTTCTTCGCCTTGAACGAGCCGGCGGCGTCGACCGCCTTCTGGATCGTCCGGTAGCGGCAGCCGTGCTTGCAGACTTCGAACGTCCTCGTCGCCTGCTTCTTCTTCCCACCGCCCTTGGCGGCCAGCGCCGGGGTGGCGAGGGACCCGAGCAGCGCGCATAGCCCGAGGACGAGAAGAGGAACTGCCAGCCTGTGCTTCATATCGCTCCTTGCAGCGTCGTTTTACCTTCGACCCTGCCTCCCAGCGGGCACCTCTCGCCGGTCCCCTGACCGGCTCTTCAAAGCGTAGCGGAGCCTGACCGATCAGCCAGGAATGATCGTCCGCATCGCTTCTTCCAGTTCAGACACGCCGAAGGCGCCCTCGATGCGGTCGCGGACGATTCCGTTGCCGTCGATCAGGAAGGTCCAGGGCTCGGTTTCGAGGTGGTAGGCCTGGACCTGGGGACGCGGCCCCTTGGAGAGGTCGTTGTCCTTCCAGATCTCCATGTGGATGAAGTCGGCTTCGTCGCCGTAGGCGTCGGCGACCTGCTGGGCGACGTCGACGACCGGGCCGCAGACGCGGCTCTGGCAGAGGGCCGGGGTGGCGAAGACGAGCACGATTGGCTTCTTGCCGACGACGTCGGCGAAATCGACCTTGTGCATCTGGTCGGGCGGGACACGGGTGTCGATCTTCGCCATCTCGCCGCCGACGTCCGCCGCGGTCGGGGTGTGGATTACCGGCGCCTTCTCGCCGACCTCAGGGATCTGCGGGAACTCGCCGACCACCGGCGTCGCCGTGATCCGCGTCGCTTCCAGCCCGTGCTCACCCTTCAGCATCGCGATCGCCAGCCAGGGGCCGTTGCGGTCGAAGTCAACCTCCGGGACTACGTACACGGTCGTCGCCTCCCCTGGAGCACCCGCGTCCTGAGCGCGGTAAGCGGGCTTCGTCTCCAGCGAGGTGACCTGCGCCGGCAGCGGCCCCTGCACCGGCCCCTTCGCGTCCCTGGCGAAGTAGAGCGCGACGTCGGCGTCGTCGACCTGTTCCTGCCCCACCGTGAAGACGCCGAACGGGTAACGGTTCTCGCCGCGGTCGAAGCTCTGGGCGGCGGGGGCGATCACCAGCTTCGAGGGCTTCGCGCCGGAGTCGTGCAACAGCTCCCCGATCGTCTTGCCCTTCGCCGCCGGGAACTCGGCTGCCGCGGGCGCGGCGCGCGAGGTGTCTTCAGACCCGCCGCAGCCGGGAAGGAGAAGGAAGAGCGAGCAGGTGAGGGCGGCGAGCAATCGATGCGGGTGCGGCGGCACTCCGGGGAACCTACAGATCTGCGGTCACCGCCCTTCCGCATAGCGAACGCTGGCGGCGCTGATCGGGTACGTACAAAGTGGTCATCGCGATGCCCGAGAAGTGCAAGAAATCCGGGCGGGCGAGTGCCTATGATTCAAACGCTGCTTGGCCGGGGACCGAGCCGTAGGCCCGCCGTGGGGGTTGAAAGGGCCGTAAGCCCATAACTTGATTTAGGGAGGCGTCGATGCCTGGGAAGAAGCTGATCCTGCCACTTGTTCTTTTCGCTGCGCTGCTGGCGGCCGTGCCGTCCTTCGCGGACGACGCGGAACGGCAGACCTATAAGGCCGAAGTGGAACCGATTTGCAAGGCCAACACCCAAGCCAACGAAAAGATCCTCAAAGGGGTGCGGCAGCTGGTGAAGGCGGGCAAGCTCGACGCCGCTGCGAAGAAAGTTTTCGCCGCTGCCCGTGCGCTGAAGCGGACCCGCGCCGAACTGCTCGCGGTGCCGAAACCGTCCGAAGACGCCGCCCGGCTGACCAAGTGGCTCGGCTACGTCAAGGACGAGGTCACCTTGTTCGAAAGCCTGGGACGCAAGCTCAAGGCCGGGGAAAAGACCCAGGCCCAGAAGATGGTGCTGCGGCTGAAATCGACGGCGGATCGAGCCAACAACACCGTGCTCGACTTCGAATTCCGCTACTGCCGCTTCCAGCCCTCGAAGTTCATCTAGCCGATGGCGGTGATCGCGGGCGCCCGCACCCCACGCGACAGCACGCGGGCGCTCGCCGCCTCCATCAGTCGCGGCGACCTCGATGGCGCAGCCCACTGCTTCGCCAAGGACGCCTGCCTCCTCACCCCCGACGCCACCGCGGTACGGGGGCGGGAGGAGATCAAGCCGATCCTCCACCAGCTGATCGTCGCCGACTCCCGGATCGAGGTGCAGGACAGCTCGATCGTCCTCGCCGGCGAGGTCGCCCTCGGCAGCGAGCGCTGGGTCGTCACCTCCGCCGGTTCGGAAGGCTCGCCCTTCACCCGAACCCTGACCCCCACCGTCGTCCTGCGCCAGATCGAGGACGTCTGGAAAGTCGCGGTGGCGATGCCGTGGGCCCGCCGCTGATCGCCCGCCACCGTCTAGAATGATTCTGAGCGTGCGGCTCCGTAGGGAAGCCGAACCCGCCCGGATAGCTCAGTTGGTAGAGCACTTCCATGGTAAGGAAGGGGTCACGAGTTCGAGTCTCGTTCCGGGCTTCTCTTAAATCGCTGCAAATCGGCTGGTTCCACGGCTGATTCAGCGCCGCTTGGAACTCTCTCGAATCCGCCTATCTGCCACTAGTGGGCAGATAGCGCAGCGATTGAGGAGCTATGTCGCAGAAAGATACAGTTATGCTTTATCTATGTCTGACAAACCTGCTCCAGATGCTGTCGCTCTGAACAGGGCCTCCTACGGGCAGGACGGCTACTTCACCGTCCGGCAGGCACGGGAAGCTGGCTTCAGCCCGCAGCTGCTCGCTCACCACGTTCGCTCGGGGCGATACGACCACATTCGTCGCGGCCTGTACCGGCTGCGTGGCTATCCGAGCTCGAGCCATGAGGAGGTGCGGGCAAAGTGGCTTGCGGTCGGGGCCGAGCGAGCCGTCGTCTCACACGAGAGTGCGCTCGAGCTTCACGGGCTCTCCGATGTCCTGCCGAACACCGTGCATCTGCTGGTCGGTCGCGACGACCGTGGGATCAGGCGGCCTCAGGGCGTGACCCTGCACACGACGACGAAGACCCTCGAGCCCTCCGAAATGGTGTCCCGCGATGGCATCCGCCTCACCGACCCCGTGCGGTCGATCCTCGACGCGGCCGGCGCTGCAACGGCCCCCGAGCAGATCGAGATGGCCGTGCGCCAAGCGCTGCACGAAGGCCTGACGACCCCTCGTTCGCTTCTTGCCCGAGCCGATCGGCGTGGAGGCCGGGTCGCCGAACTCATCCGCCGCGCTGCGGAGAAGGATGGGTAAACCGTGAGATACAAGACGGCAGAGGCGTTTCGTACCGCTCTCGAGCAGCGCCTGAAGAACGAGGCCGAGGCGAGCGGTATCGCACTGATGCGCCTGCGCAAGCGCACGGCCTTCGAGCGCTTCCTCGCCAGGCTCGCGACGTCGGGAACCAAGCGGCTGGGTGCTCAAGGGCGCGTTTGCGCTCGAGCTGAGACTGGGTCTTCGCACCCGAGCGACGAAAGACATCGATCTCGGGCGAGCCGACGATGAGGAAGCGGCAACCGGGCACCTGAACGCTGCCGCGAGCGTCGACCTCGGCGACTTCTTCGACTTCGAGGTTCGCCGCACGCCGGCATTCGACGCTGCCGCTGGCTTCCACGCCGTCCGCTACACGGTTCGCGCCGACCTAGCCGGTAGTCGCTTTGAGCAGTTTCCGGTCGACATCGCGCTCAGCGAATCGTCGCCGATCCAGGCGGAGCCGCTTCTCAGCGCAAACTCGCTGGAGTTCGCCGACGTCGTGGCGCTGCAGCTACCGGTCCTTTCGCTCGAGCAGCACGTTGCCGAGAAGCTCCACGCCTATACCGGCACCTTTGGCCACGATGAGCGGGAGAGCACCCGGGTCAAGGATCTCGTCGACCTCGTGCTGATCGGTCAGCTGGCCGCACTCGACGCCACACGCCTCCGCCAAGCGCTCGCAGTTACCTTCGAGCGACGCGCCCGCCAGCCGCTACCGAATGCTCTGCCGTCGCCACCGTCGTCGTGGGCCAGGCCGTACGCGGTGCTCGCTCGCGAGGTCGGAGTCGCAGTCGAGATTGAGGCGGGCCACGCAGCAGCCGCTCGGCTGCTCGAACCGGTGCTCCGGTCGGAAGCCGGCGGTTACTGGGATCCCGGAGCGCGACGTTGGCGCTCGCGCGCGTAGCGGCTTCAACATAAGGTCTCAGCCGGTTTGGTGGATTACCCCTGCAAGGTCAGCAGCGGCGCGGGCGTCGTTTGCGATCCGGTCGACGACCTTCTCGATCAGGGTGATCGCCGCCCGGCAGGCCTCCTCCCCGACCGCCTCCACCTCGCGACAGGCGCTCGCAATCAGCAGCTCACGCATCGCTTCGGCCTTGTCCTCCCCGGGGAGCGCGTCCGCCGGCAGGTCCATCAGCGTCTGGAGCACGAAGTCGACCGTGACGACGGTGCCCATCAGCTCCTCGATTAGCTCCTGGGAGACAGCTCGGATTCCTGGCTCGGGCGCGGTCACGAAGGGTTAAGGCCTGGCGCAGGCAAACTCTCCCCCCTCGCGGATCGGCTACATGCTCGAACGCGACATCGACCTCGCCAACACCCAGATCTTCGTCGGCCGCTCGAAGACGGCGGCGGGCCTGCGCGAGATCCGGACCCTGCCGATCCTCCACGACATCCTCGCCGCCCACAAGGCGCGGCCCGCGGCCGGTGGCCCCGACGCCCTCGCCTTCGCAACCGGGACCGGCGGCAGGCGCGACCGCAGCAACCTGCGAGAGCGCGTCCTGGCGGAGGTCTTCGAGCGCGCCGACCAGCTGCTGCGCGAGCGCTGCGAGCTGCCGCTGCCGAAGGGGCTCTCCCCCCACAAGCTGGGCCACACCTTCGCCTCGATCCTGGTCGCCCTCGGCACCAACCCGGCCCAGGTGATGCGCCAGATCGGCCACCGAAGCGCCGCCTTCACCCTCGACGTCTACACCCACATGATGGCCTGCTCTCTCGAGCAGCGCGAGCGGTTGAAGGCGCTGGTCGAGGGAGAGCGCCAGTGGGGACCTGCACCCCTGGGGCGGCTTGGCGCTGCGGCCTATCAGGAGCCGATCCTGCGGGCGCTGGCAACGCTCGGCGGGAGCGCGAGGCGCAAGGAGGTGATGGTTTCGCTCGAGTCGGAGCTGACCTCTCGCTTCGGCGTCTGCGACCTGGAGGTTGTGAGCGGCAGGCCCCGCTGACAGGCCGACGTCGACGTCGCCCGCCGCCGGCTGCTCGAACGGGGGCTTGTTACCAACGGCCCGCGGGAAGGCATCTGGGTATTGACGACGGTGGGTGAAGAGCGCGGTGAAGGGGTAAGCCGAAGATCGACAGACGGATCTCGCCTGGCAGGTGTGGCCTATCCGATCAGGGACCCACAGCAGCGACCAGAAGGCTCGCCCCGCCGAGTACCGTCATCAGCACCGTCCGGGTCGCATGAACCTGGCGATCCTTAAGTCGAGCCGTCGCAGCAGGTTTCTATCGGAGAAGCTGAGACCGCGATGGTCCAGTCGCTGGACGAAGGTATCGCCGTGGTGCAGGCGGAACTCCGGCCCGTCAGGCGCAATGATCTCCTCCAACTGGTTCCGATGAAGGTGAAACTGCGCCAGCACTGGCGGGATGACCGACAACCTAACTAAGGAGCAGCGCTCCTATGGGATGTCGCGGATCCGCCGTCGCGACACCCTGCCGGAGCTGATGCTGCGGCGGGCAGTGTGGAAGCGGGCCTGCGGGGATACCGGATCGACCGTCGCAATCTGCCGCCGCTCTAGCGGGATAGTGATAGCATTGCTATCGGAATGGCCCAGCTACTTGTCCGAGACATCGAGAGCGAGGTGGTGCGTGAGCTGAAGATGCGCGCTGCCCGCCATGGTCGCTCTGCGGAGGAGGAGCACCGTCAGATTCTGCGCGAGGCGCTGCGGGGCCGAGGACCCACTAAAACCCTCAGGGAGTTCTTGCTCGAGATGCCGGACGTCGGTGAGGATCGGGACTTCGAGCGTCCTGAGGATCGCGGTCGCTCGGTCGAGCTTTGAGCTACCTGCTCGATACCAACGTCATCTCTGAGCTGCGCAAGGGCCAGCGGGCGGACGCGAACGTCACCGCTTGGTTTGCCGACATCGCTGACGAGGAGATTTTTCTCAGTGTCCTGACCATCGGGGAGGTCCGCCGTGGGATCGAGAGCGTGCGGCGCCGGGATTTCGATTCGGCGGCGACCCTTGATCGCTGGCTCTCGAGCTTGAGCGAGGCGCACCGAGATCGGATCCTTCCGATCGACGACGTGATCGCAGGGGAGTGGGGCAGGATGAACGCGCCCGACCCACTGCCCGTTGTCGACGGTCTGCTGGCTGCGACCGCCAGAGTGCTCGGCCTGACCTTCGTTACCCGCAACGTCGCCGATGTCGAGAGCACCGGCGCGGAGCTGCTCAACCCTTTCGCCGGCCGTCGGTAAGTCGTCTCCGCTTCTCTGGTCGGCCAGCCAGTGCCCCGCATCCGGCGTTAGGCTGCGCTCACTGTCATCGTCGGCCCCAAGGTCGGCGGCAGCGTCCGACCGAGGCGGTTGGTTCTCGGGAAGGCGGCGAGCTGACTCCTAGGCTGGCTGTCGACCCGATCAAGGGCCTGACCTCCATGGGTT
>Ga0307288_10000114_pt1 | contig 28780 bp, 28 predicted proteins | sample ER_DNA_142_FD_194469 | JGI IMG/M metagenome (GOLD analysis project Ga0307288, IMG submission 194469) | Bulk soil microbial communities from the East River watershed near Crested Butte, Colorado, United States - ER_DNA_142 | ecosystem: Environmental > Terrestrial > Soil > Floodplain | place... | reverse complement strand
TTCTCGGGAGCGGTTCCCGGACGTGCCGCAGGTCGTCGTGTTCGACACGGCCTTCCACCATGCGATGCCCGCGCACTCGTACACGTATGCGGTTCCCAAGGCGTGGCGTGAGGAACATCTGGTGAGGCGTTACGGGTTTCACGGCACGTCGTTCGCATACGTCTCCAGGCGCGCCGCGGAGGTGCTCGGCCGCGCGATCGAGGACATCAACCTTGTCGTCCTCCACCTCGGCAACGGCGCCAGTGCGGCGGCCATCGCTGCTGGGCGGAGCGTCGACACCTCGATGGGCCTCACCCCGCTGGAGGGGCTGGTGATGGGAACCCGGTCGGGCGACATCGATCCCGGGTTGTTCTCCTTCATGGTGCGCACCGGGATGTCGGCGGACGCCGTCGACGCCGCGCTCAACCGGGAGAGCGGCCTCAAGGGACTAAGCGGTACGAACGACTTCCGCGAGGTCGACGAGCTCGTGGCCGCGGGCGACCCGGACGGGAAGCTCGCCTTCGACGTCACCGCATACCGCCTGCGCAAGTACGTCGGAGCGTATGCGGTCGCGCTCGGCCGGCTCGACGCACTGGTCTTCACGGCGGGCATCGGGGAGCACGCGCCGCGGCTGCGCGCTGCGGTGTGCGACAGACTGGGGATCCTCGGGATCGAGCTCGACAAGGAGGCGAACCTCGCGCCGGGCGGCGGCGAGCGCCGCATCTCGACGGAGGCCAGCCCCGTCGCGGTCCTGGTCGTCCCGACCAATGAGGAGCTTGAGATCGCTCGGCAGGCAGCGGCTCTCGTTACGGCCTGACCGCGACCGACTTGTGGCGAGGGCTCAGCGCTCGTACCAGGCGACCAGCTGAGCGCGCCCCAGCGTGTGGAAGAAGAGGTTGAACCCGAGCACGGCGGGCGACGCGTCGGCCACGTCCAGCGTCTCGACGTCGACCGCGTGCACGACGACGAAGTAGCGGTGCGGCCCGTGTCCCTCGGGCGGACCCGCACCGATGAACTGCCGGTTGCCGGAGTCGTTGCGAAGCTGCACCGCACCCTCCGGGAGTCCCGAACCGGTCTCGTCGCCGGCGCCCGTCTCGAACGACGTCGTCGACACGGGGACATTGGCCACCGCCCAGTGCCAATAGCCGGACGCCGTGGGCGCATCCGGGTCGTAGATCGTCACCGCGAAGCTCTTGGTCTCCGCCGGGAACCCCGACCATGACAGCTGCGGGGAGATGTCCTTGCCGCCGGCACCGAGGATGTCGCTCACCTGGTCGTTGCCGAGCTTCTCACCTTCGGAGACGTCTGTCGACGACACGGTGAAAGAAGGCACTTTCGGCAGGGACGCATACGGGTCATAGGTCTCCTGGGGCATAGCCGCACCGTAGCCCGACCGTCGACGCTCACGCGAGCCGGGTGAGAACCTCCAGGGCACGGTCACCGTGGACGCTCGCGCTCGTCCCCGACTGGATCACCTCGACGATCCGCTGGCGCTCCTCGATGACGAAGGTCACGCGCTTCACGCCGGCCAGGAACCGGCGACGCACCCCGTAGGCGTCGGCAACGGCTCCGTCGACGTCGGTCAGGAGAGGGAAGTCGAGCTGCTCGCTCTCGGCGAAGAGCTCGGTGAAAGTGAGGTCGTCGATCGAGATGCCGACCCGGTGTGCGCCAGCCTCCGCGAAGCGCATGACGAGGTCCCGGAAATGACCCACCTCGCGCGTGAAGCCGCCGGACCCTGGGGTGGGCAGGAAGAAGAGGACGACCGGACCGCGCAGCAGCAGCTGGCTCAGCTCCTGGTCCTTGCCCGCTTGGTCGGGCAGGAGGAAGTCGGGCGCTCTGGCTCCGGCGACGAGCGTCTTCATGGCGGGTCTTCGGGACAAAGCCCCGGTCGGATTGTCCGGCCGGTCAGCATTCGCCCAACGGCCCATTCGGGCTTCGGCGGCTCACTTATCCTGCGCGAGTGACCTTCTTCCGGGACCTGCGAGCGCTCCTGCGCTTCCGCGGGTTCCGGCGCCTGTTCGCCGTGAGACTGGTGTCCCAGTTCTCGGACGGCGTCTTCCAGGTCGCGCTCGTGTCCTCCGTGCTGTTCTCGCCCGAGCGGGCCCCGACGGCGTCAGCCATCGCCGCCGGGTTCGCCACCGTGCTGCTGCCCTTCTCGGCACTCGGCCCGTTCGTCGGCGTGTTCCTCGACCGGTGGTCCCGCCGGCTGACCCTGATGGTCAGCAACCTCATCCGAGCGGTGCTGCTCGTCGTCGTCGCGCTCCTCGTCAGCCGCGACAGCATGGGCGTCCCGTTCTTCGCACTGGTTCTGGCCGCGTTCTCGGTCAACCGCTTCTTCCTGGCCGGCCTCTCCGCCTCGCTCCCCCACGTGGTCGACCGCGACCGGCTCGTCACCGCGAACTCCGTAGTCCCCACCTGCGGGTCGATCGCCTACCTGCTCGGCCTCGGCGCCGGCGGCGGCCTGCACGCGGCGACCGACTCCGACCCGGCCGTGATCGTCGCCGCCGCGGGCCTGTACGTGCTCGCCGCGGGCGTCGCATACCTGCTGCCGTTCCTCGGACCCGACCTCGAGGAGGCCGGCGAGGACGTGAAGGAGGCTCTTCGCAACGTGGTCCGCGGCCTGGTCGACGCGGCGCGCCACCTTCCGCGGCTGGCGCGGCTGGCCCTCACCGTCGTGTCGGCCGCCCGCCTTCCTTACGGGATGATGATCGTCGGTCTGGTGCTCCTCTCCCGCCATCACCTCGCCAACGGCAACCCCGGTGGCGGGCTCGCCGGAGCCGGCATCGCGGTCGCCGCGTCCGGCATCGGGTTCGGAGCCGCGGCAGTCCTCACGCCGACGATGACGCACCGGATCGGGCTGCGACGGTACATCACCGGCCTCGCCCTGCTCGGGACGGTGATGCAGCTCTTCCCCCTCTCGCTCTTCACCCAGTGGGCCATCGCGGTGTCGGCCTTCGGGCTGGGGCTGACCACGCAGGGCATCAAGATCTGCGTCGACACCACGCTGCAACGGGTCGTCGGCGACGTCTTCCTCGGACGGGTCTTTTCGATCTACGACGTCCTGCTCAACGTCGCGCTCGTCGTCGCGACCGTGATCGCCGCGCTGATCCTGCCGCCGGACGGGCGCTCGGTCGGCGTCCTCGCGGCTGCGGCGGTGTGGTACCTCGTCATCGCGGTCGTCGTCGCGCGGTACTGGCCGCGACGCGCGGACCGGCTGGTGACCGAGCGGGTTCACTAAGGTCGTGGCGTGGTCGCCGTTCCCGCTCTCGAGCGCGTCACGGCCACGCGGTACGTGACCCCACTGCGGGAGGGCGGTTCACTGCCGGGGCTCGTCGAGGCGGACGACGACGGGATCTACGTGCTGAAGTTCCGCGGCGCCGGGCAGGGGGTCAAGGTCCTCGTCGCGGAGATCCTCGTCACCGAGATCGCCCGGCTGCTGGGCATCCCCGTCCCGAGACTTGCGCTCGTCGCCCTCGACGCCCAGATCGCCAAGTACGAAGCCGACGAGGAGGTCCAGGACCTGCTCACGGCGAGCATCGGTCTCAACCTCGGGGTCGACTTCCTGCCCGGCTCGTTCGGGTACGACGGCTCCGCGCCGCCCCCCGAGGACGCGGCCGCCCGGATCGTCTGGCTCGATGCGCTCACCGCGAACGTCGATCGCACGTGGAACAACCCGAACCTGCTGCTCTGGCACCGCCGCACGTGGGCCATCGACCACGGCGCGGCCCTCTACTTCCACCACGGCTGGGCCAGCCGGGAGCCGGACCCCGTGCGATTCGCGGCCCAGGCCTTCGACGTCTCCACCCACGTCCTCCGTGAGGTGGCCGGCGATCCGGCCGCCCGGCACGACGAGCTCTCGGCGCAGCTGACCCCGGCCATGCTGGCCGCCGTCGTCGAGCTGGTCCCCGAGGAATGGCTGGAGACCACGCCCTGGCTCCCCGACGCGACGGCGGTGCGGTCCGCCTACCTGGAGATGCTCCTCGCCCGCCTGGCCAACCCCGGCGGCTGGCTCCCCGCGGTGGCCTCGTGATCGGGTACCAGTACGTCACCCTGCGCTGCGTCCCGCGGGTCGAGCGCGAGGAGTTCCTCAACGTGGGAGTCGTTCTGTATGCGCAGAGCGTCGACTTCCTGGAGTCGGCCCACCACCTCGACGAGGCGCGGCTGCGGGCGCTCGCGCCGGACCTCGACCTCGGCACCGTCGAGGACATGCTGTGCACCGTGCAGGCGGTATGCCGCGGGGACAGCGGCCGCGGGCTGCCTCACCTGGAGGGGCTCGGACGCCGTTTCGGCTGGCTGACCGCGCCGCGGTCCACGATCGTCCAGCCCAGCGCGCGACACGGCGGCCTCTGCCACGACCCAGCGGTCGAGCTGCACCGGCTGATGGCGCTGCTCGTCCGGCCATGACCCGCCGGGAGTGGTCCGCCCGTCTCACCGGCTGAACAAACCGGCGGTCCAGAACCAGTCGGACGGTGATGATGAGGGGAGGTTGACACCGTTTGCGGGGGGTTCGCGCATGGCCATCGATGAGCACCAAGCTCAGCCGACCGAGGACCAGCCGGCTCCCGTCGCGGGCCGCGCCTACACCGGCCGCCACGAGCTGATCCGGCAGCGCGGTCCATGGCCGGCGCTCTGGGCGCTCGTCCTGGGCTTCTTCATGATCCTCGTCGACTCGACGATCGTCTCGGTGGCGACGCCGGCGATCATCCGAGGACTTCAGGCCGACGTCAACTCCGTCATCTGGGTCACCAGCGCGTACCTCCTGGCGTATGCGGTTCCGCTCCTTGTCACGGGACGGCTGGGCGACCGCTTCGGTCCGAAGTACGTCTACCTCGGGGGGCTGACGCTGTTCACGGCCGCATCGCTGTGGTGCGGGCTGACCGGGACGATCACCGGGCTGGTCGTCGCGCGAATCGTGCAAGGCCTGGGCGCCTCGATGATGACCCCGCAGACCATGGCCGTCATCACGCGGACATTCCCAGCCGGGCAACGCGGACAGGCCATGTCACTCTGGGGCGCGACCGCCGGCGTGGCCACGCTGGTCGGCCCGCTCCTGGGCGGCCTACTTGTCGACGGGCCCGGCTGGCAGTGGATCTTCTTCATCAACGTCCCGGTCGGCCTGGTCGGGATCGTCCTCGCCGCGCGGCTGGTCCCGCGGCTGGAGACGCGCAGTCATTCCTTCGACCTCGTCGGCGTGGCGCTCTCGTCCATCGGCATGTTCTGTCTCGTCTTCGGGATCCAGGAGGGCGAGACCTACGACTGGGGCACGATCACCGGCTTCATCTCGGTGCCGCTGCTCATCGGCGTCGGCCTGGTCGTGCTCGGCATCTTCGTCTGGTGGCAGAGTCGGGTGCGCACCGAACCATTGGTGCCGCTGTCGTTGTTCCGCGACCGCAACTTCTCGCTGTCCAACGCGGCCATCGTCACGGTCGGGTTCGCCATCACGGCGATGGCGTTCCCGTTCATGCTCTTCACCCAGGCGGTGCTGGGCTACTCGCCGACCCAGTCCGCGCTGCTGCTCGTCCCCATGGCGCTGCTGTCGGGCGGTCTGGCGCCAGTGGTGGGCCGGTTCGTCGACACGGTGCACCCTCGGTACATCACGACCGGCGGCTTGCTGCTCTGCTCGGTCTCGCTGTTCTGGGTGAGCCGGATGATGAGCCCGGACGTCGCGGCCTGGCAGCTGCTCCTGCCGATGGCGCTGCTCGGCGTGGCGAACGCCGGCATGTGGGCGCCGCTCGCGACCACCGCGACCCGCAACCTGCCTCCGCAATCGGCCGGCGCCGGCGCCGGGATCTACAACACGACCCGCCAGGTCGGAGCGGTCCTCGGCAGCGCCGCGGTCGCCGCCGTCATCGAGGCGCGGCTGGCGGCGAACCTCGGCGCGGCCGGCGAGTCGATGGGCGGTTCGTCAGGGGCTGCGTCTGGCGCGGCCGGGGCGGGCCTGCCTCCTCAGATCGCGAGCGGGTTCGCCTCAGCGATGTCCGAGGCCATGTTGCTGCCGTCGGCCGTTCTGCTGCTCGGCGTGGTCGCCGTGCTGTTCTTCGTCAAACAGAGCGCCGTCGGACCTACGGCCGAGACCCCGGGAGCGGTAGCGGCCGTGGACCAGTCGGTGCTTGCGGATACCGCGCCGGGCGGTGCGCCCGCGCCCTGAGTTTCTGGCGGGCCGGGCAGCGTGCGGGTCGGAGTGCGTTTGGTTCGGTACTGAGGACACCGGACGCACTCCGACATGCACTCTGATGTGGACACCTCCTCACGGACGTAGCGCCCACATCGCGACCGCCGCGGCGGCGGCCACGTTGAGCGAGTCGACGTCCCCGGCCATCGGGATCCTGACGGTGACGTCCGCCGCCGTGATCGTGCGCGGCCGCAGCCCGTCACCTTCGGTCCCGAGGACCAGGGCCAACCGCTCCGGCGGCGTGGCCGCGAGCTCGTCCAGCGTGACCGCGTCCTCGGTTAGGGCGAGCGCGGCGACGGTGAAGCCAGCCTCGCGCAGGCCGTCGACGGCCCGGGGCCACGGTTGGATCCGCGTCCACGGCACCTGGAACACCGTGCCCATCGAGACCCGGACCGCCCGGCGATAGAACGGGTCGGCGCACCTCGGGGTGACCAGAATGGCGTCGATGCCGAATGCGGCGCCACTGCGGAACGCCGCCCCGACGTTGGTGTGGTCCACGATGTCCTCGAGCACGAGGACCCGCCGGGCGTCACGGACGACGGAGTCGAGCGGGGGCAGCTCCGGGCGGTGCATGGAGGCCACGGCGCCGCGATGGAGGTGGAATCCGGTCAGCTCCTCCATGACGTCGTCCGGGCCGACGAACACCGGCACGCGGTCGCGCTCGGCGCCCTCCACCAAGTCGGCCAGGTCGGTCAGCCAGCGCTCGGCCATGAGGTACGACCGTGGTCGGTGACCGGCGGCGAGCGCCCGGCGGATGACCTTCTCCGACTCGGCCATGTACAGCCCGCGCTCCGGCTCGGTCCGCCGCCGGAGCGCCACGTCGGTGAGCCCGACGTAGTCCGTCAACAGCGCGATCGGGTCGTCGCGCGTCTCCTCGCCCGCCGGCACCCCGAGCCCTCGCGCCCGGCGAACCTCCTCGGCGGTGACCCGTACCGGCATCAGGGGAGGAACACCAGTTTAACGACGGCCACAGTGCCGATTACGACGATGAGCCCACGGAGGGCGGCAGGCGCAATGCGCCGCCCGATGCGAGCACCGACCAGCCCGCCGAGAAACGAGCCGACCGCGATGAAGAGGACGACCCACCAGTCGATCGAGCTACGAGCGAACAGGACGAACGTCACCGCCGCCACGGCGTTGACGATCGAGCTGAGGACGTTCTTGTAGGCGTTGAGGCGCTGGAGCGGCTCGGCGCTCAGTGCGCTGAAGATGCCCATAAGGAGGACGCCCTGAGCGGCCCCGAAGTACCCGCCGTACGCGCCGGCGACGAAGATGCCGATCCCCAGCGCCCACGCGTGCCAGCCGGGCTGGGCCTCGTCGGGATCGCGGTCCGCGGCCCGTCGCTGCAGCGACGGGCCCACGAGGACGAGGACCAGGGCGAGCACGATGAGGACGGGCACGATGGCCTGGAACGCCTCGGGCGGAAGCACGAGGAGCAGGGACGCGCCGACCAGTGACCCGAGGAACGACAGCGGGGCCAGCCGCCGGAGGGCCTGCGAGTGGCCCTCGAGCTCGTGGCGGTAGCCGTAGCTGCCGCTCACCCCGCCGGGGACGAGGCCGATGTTGTTGCTGACGTTGGCGGTCAGCGGCGGGTAGCCGAGGAAGAGCAACGTCGGGAACGTGATGAGCGACCCGGAGCCGACGATGGTGTTGATGGTGCCTGCCGCGAACCCCGCCGCGACGATGGCGGCCACGTCGAGCAGGGACACCCGGTCACCCTAGACCGGCCGACCGGCGTGCCTCGCGGGCCTGCGTTCCGGGGTATGCGCCGAGGTCAGCGCGGCGGCTGGCCACCCTCGGACTGCGTCTGCGGCCGAACCGGTTCGACCGCCGGCGCCGGTGGCACGGCGCGGGTGGGCTGCACCGCGCCGATGCGACCCCGCCGGGACGGGGACGCACCCTCGGTGGCCTCCGCACTGGCCTGTCCTGCCTGGCCGCGCGCCTCGGCGAGCGCCTGAGCCGGGTCCTGCAGTGACGTGTCGGCGAAGGCGTCGTCCTCCGGACCGGGGTCGACCCACCCGTCGTCCTCGGAACCGTCGACGCCCTCCTGCTGGACGCCGAGCGCCCCGCTGATCCCGCGCAGCGCGTCGGTGACCTCGGAGGGGATGATCCACATCTTGTTCGAGTCACCGCGCGCGAGCTGCGGGAGCACCTGGAGGTATTGGTACGCGAGCAGGCGCTGGGTCGGCTTGCCGCGGTGGATGGCCCCGAACACCTGCTGGATCGCCCGCGCCTGACCCTGAGCCTCGAGGATGCGGGCCTGGGCCGAACCTTCGGCGCGGAGGATCTGGGACTGCTTCTCACCCTCGGCCGACAGGATCGCGGACTGTTTGACACCCTCCGCGTTGAGGATGGCCGCTCGCCGGTCTCGCTCGGCGCGCATCTGCTTCTCCATCGAGTCCTGGATCGAGTGGGGCGGGTCGATCGCCTTGAGCTCGACGCGGTTGACACGGATGCCCCAACGCCCGGTCTCCTGGTCGAGCACGCCGCGCAGCTGGGCGTTGATCTGGTCGCGGGACGTGAGCGTCTGCTCGAGGTCGAGGGAGCCGATGACGTTACGGAGCGTGGTGACGGTGAGCTGCTCGATGCCCTGGATGAAGTTGGCGATCTCGTACACCGCGGACCGAGCGTCGGTCACGGTGTAGTAGATGACGGTGTCGATGCTGACGACGAGGTTGTCGGACGTGATGACCGGCTGCGGGGGGAACGTTACGACCTGCTCGCGCAGGTCGATGTTCGCCCGCACCTTGTCGACGAAGGGCACGAGGAAGTGCATACCGTCGTCGAGGGTGCGGCTGAAGCTTCCCAGTCGCTCGACGATCTGCGCGGTCTGCTGCGGGACGATCCGGACCGTCCGGACGGCGACGACGATCGCGAAGACGATGAGCAGTGCGACGACGACAAGAGTGACGACACTGCCGTCCATGGGGGTCTCCCTACTTTCGTTGGCTCCTGGACCGGTCCGGTCCTGGGTGAGTTCTGGGGTGTGACGCCTCGGTTGGACGTCGCGGCAGCCGCATCGGCTCCCGAATCACGGGCGGTCCGCCGTGCCGATCGTGGGAACCCGGGTGACGACCGCGGTGGCTCCGTCGATGCGCACGACGCGGACCTCCTCGCCCGGCTCGTGGGATTCCGGGTCGCTCGATCTGGCGGACCACGTCTCTCCACCGACCTTCACGCGCCCGCCGTGCTGGGTGACCGTCTCGAGGACAAAAGCGGACCGCCCGATGTAGCCGGCCGTGCCCATAGCGATGCCCTCGGGCCTCTTCCCGAACCGGCTCTTGGCCCAGGGGCGCGCCACGCCGAGCAGGATTCCGGCCACGACGACCGCGACGATGACCTGGACGGGGAAGGGCGCTCCCAACGCGGCCGCCACGGACCCGCCGAGCGCTCCGCCGGCGAGCATGGCGAACACGAAATCGACCGTCGCGGCCTCGATGGCTCCCAGCGCGATCGCGACCCCGATCCATGCCAGCCAGCCGAAGTCCTCGAACACCGACCGCCTCCTCCCCTGAGTCGCTTGGAGGCCCCCGGTGGCCGGCGGACCCCCTCATCGGTAGGACGCTCAGGACCTCAGCGTAGTTCCGTCCCGGACCGAGGACGCCGGAGGTCGGTCAGCCGACACGGACCGGGGCCGTCTGCCGCCCGATCGCGGCCTCTCCGGCAGCGGTATGCGTGGCCGCCCGCGCGCTCCACCGGTCGCCGTGTCGTTCGACGACGAGGGGCAGGCCGAAGGTCGCGGAGAGGTTGTCGGCGGTGAGCGTGCGCTCGAGAGGCCCCGCCGCGACGACCCGTCCCTGCCGGAGCAGAAGGACGTCGGTGAAGCCGGAGGGGATCTCCTCGACGTGATGCGTGACGAGGACCAGCGCGGGTGCCTCGATATCCGCAGCGAGCGCGCCCAGTCGGGCGACCAGGTCCTCCCGGCCGCCGAGGTCCAGACCCGCGGCGGGCTCGTCGAGGAGCATCACCTCCGGGTCGGTCATGAGCGCCCGGGCGATCTGGACCCGCTTCCGCTCCCCTTCGCTCAACGTCCCGAACCGGCGGTCGACAAGGTGAGCCGCACCGAGGGCCTCCAGCAGCGACATCGCCCGGCGATGGTCCTGCTGGTCGTACTCCTCCCGCCAGCGTCCGACGATGGCGTAGGACGCCGTGACGACGACGTTGCCGACGAGCTCGTCGACGGGGAACCGGTCGGCGATCGCCGCGCTGGACAAGCCGATGCGCGGTCGCAGCTCGAAGACGTCCACGGCGCCAAGCACCTCGCCGAGGATCCCGGCGACGCCACGAGTCGGGTGCATGCGGGCCGCCGCGACCTGCAGCAACGTCGTCTTTCCCGCGCCGTTGGGACCGAGGATCACCCAGCGCTCGCCTTCCTCGACCTCCCAGGTGATGTCGTCGAGCAGGGTGTTGCCGCCCCGAACCACGCTCACACCGGCGAAGGCGAGGACGTCGCTCATGGGAGACGACCCTAGACGACCTCAGCAGCGCTCCTGGGCCGTCCCCAGCCCCTCTTAGACTGGCGCGCGTGCCGGCCCTACCCCTCTCCGTGCGCTTCGCGCTCTGGGCGACCGTGGCGGTCCAGGGCGGCCTCGATCCGGACGACGCGGTGACCTCGGCGCACCGGGACGTCGACCACGTGACCGGAGAGCCGGCCGGGCGGCTCGAGCTCTGGCGCGACTTCGGGGAAAGCGCCGTCCTCGTCGCGCTCCCCCGCCCGGGCGACCTGACCGGTATGCCGCGCGCCGGGCTCGACGAGTCCGGCGCGGCCGCCGACGCGGGCCAGTGTGTCTTCGTGCCCGCCATGGGTGGCTTGCTCGTCCCGACGCTCACATTCTTTGGACCGGACGACGACGAAGGCACGGCCGTCGACTGGTCCGCATACGACAGCGAACCGGTACCCCGCCACCGGCTGGAGGCCCTGTCGCTGCGTGAGCTGGATCACGAGCTGGCCGAGGCCATCCGCGACGGCTCGGCGGCGCTGGAGGCGGTCGAGGGCCGCCCCTGGTCGGTGCAGCCGCGCGAGCACACCGAGCGTCGGCTCGAGGGCCGGACCTGGGGAGTGCCGCCCGGGACGTCGCCTCGGGCCCTCCGCGTCATGCTCTCGGCGGCCCGGGTCGGCATCATCGTCGACGAGGGCCTGCGCCTGGCCGCGACACCGTCCCTCGACGTGCACTCGTCGGGGCGGCGGGAGGTCGGGCTGCGCTCACTGCAGTCGGTCGCCGACCGGGCTCTCGCCGGAGCGACGAACCTGGCGGTGATGGACCTGGCCGGCTGGCGTCCCGTCTGACGAGCCGCTAGGAGAGGACCTGGCGGTAGACCTCCATGGTCCGGTCACCGATCGAGGCCCACGAGAAGTGCTCGACCGCACGGGTGCGCCCGGCCAGGCCGAAGTGGCGCGCGCGCTCCCGGTCGGAGACCGCCTCGGTGAGCCGGCCCGCGAGGTCCGCCACGAACGCGTCCGGGTCCACTGGAGTACCGGTCCCGTCGTCGACCTGCTCGATGGGCACCAGCCAGCCGGTCTCGCCGTCGACGACGACCTCGGGGATGCCGCCGGTCGCCGTTGCGACGACGGCCAGTTCGCAGGCCATCGCCTCGAGGTTGACGATGCCGAGCGGTTCATAGACCGAAGGGCATACGAATACCGTTGCCGCAGAAAGGAGAGCGACGACCTCGTTGCGCGGCAGCATCTCGGGGATCCAGACGACGCCGTCACGCTTGGTCTTCAGCTCGCTCATGAGTCCCTCGACCTCGGCCATGATCTCCTTGGTGTCCGGCGCGCCGGCGCAGAGCACCAGCTGCACGTTCGGCGGTAGCGACGCGGCCGCCCGTAGCAGGTACGGCAGTCCCTTCTGCCGGGTGATCCGGCCGACGAAGATCACCGACGGCTTTTCCGGGTCGACGCCGTACTTGCGGACGACGTCCTCGTCGGGACCGCGTTGCCACAGCTGAGAGTCGATTCCGTTGTGCACCACATGAACTCGGTCGGGGTCGAGCGAGGGGTACGCCTTGAGGATGTCGGCCCGCATACCCGCACTCACGGCAACGACCGCCGCCGCACCCTCGTACGACTCCTTCTCTGCGAAGGAGGAGATGCGGTAGCCGCCGCCGAGCTGCTCGGCCTTCCAGGGCCGGAACGGCTCCAGACTGTGCGCGGTCACGACGTGGGGCATCCCGCCGAGCAGTGACGCCAGGTGCCCGGCGAAGTTGGCGTACCAGGTGTGCGAGTGCACCAGGTCGGCGCCCTCGCAGTCCGCGGCGATCGCCAAGTCGACCCCGAAGGTTTGCAGGGCCGCGTTGGCGGTCGCCAGCTCGGGCAGGTCGGCGTATGCGGTCGTGTTCGACTCATCTCGCGGGGCGCCGAAGCAGCGCACCTGCACGTCGACGTCACCGCGCTCGCGCAGCGCGCGGACCAGCTCGGCGACGTGGACACCGGCTCCTCCGTAGACGGCGGGCGGGTACTCCTTGCTGAGGATGTCGACGCGCACGCTGGCGACACTACTCAGTGGAACCGGCCGTTGGGAGACCTCGCGACCCGAGTGTCACGGCCCCTAGGGTTGGGGCCATGGCGCGAAGATCGCAGAATCCAAAGGTGTTGGCGATCGTGCTGGCCGGTGGGGAGGGGAAGCGGCTGATGCCCCTCACCTCGGACCGCGCCAAGCCGGCCGTCCCGTTCGGTGGCCCCTACCGGCTGATCGACTTCGCGCTCTCCAACGTCGTCAACTCGGGCTACCTCAAGGTCGTCGTCCTCACGCAGTACAAGTCGCACAGCCTCGACAAGCACGTCACCGCGACGTGGCGGATGTCGACGCTGCTCGGCAACTACGTCGCGCCGGTTCCCGCGCAGCAGCGGGTCGGCAAGGACTGGTATCTCGGCAGCGCGGACGCGATCTTCCAGAGCCTCAACCTGATCCACGACGAGCACCCCGACATCGTCGTCGTCGTGGGCGCGGACCACGTCTACCGCATGGACTTCTCGCAAATGGTCGAGCAACACCAGGAGACCGGCGCCGGTGTGACCGTAGCGGCGATCCGCCAGCCCATCTCGCTCGCCGACCAGTTCGGCGTCATCGAGGTCGACGGCAGCGACTCGCGCAAGATCGGCCAGTTCCTCGAGAAGCCCAAGGACGCCAAGGGCCTGCCGGACGCACCGCACGAGGTGCTGGCCTCGATGGGCAACTACGTCTTCGACGCCGACGTGCTCGTCGACGCCGTGACCAAGGACCACGACCTGGCGGACACCAAGCACGACATGGGCGGTGACATCGTGCCGGCCTTCGTCAACGAGGGCACTGGCTACGTCTACGACTTCAAGAACAACGACGTCCCGGGCAACACGGATCGTGACCGCGGCTACTGGCGCGACGTCGGGACCATCGACGCGTACTTCGAGGCCAACATGGACCTCATCTCCATCCACCCGGTCTTCAACCTCTACAACTACGAGTGGCCCATCTACACCACCACGGGTTACCTGCCGCCGGCGAAGTTCGTCCACGGCCACGGGGACCGGGTAGGCGAGGCGTTGAACTCGTCGGTGTCCTCCGGCTGTGTCATCTCCGGGGCGCAGGTCACCGGGTCGGTGCTCGCACCGAGGGTCAAGGTGCACAGCTACGCGACGATCGTCGACAGCGTGATCCTCGACGCGGTGGAGATCGGCCGGTACGCGACGATCCGCCGGGCGATCATCGACAAGTACAGCGTGATCCAGGAGCACGCCATGATCGGGATCGATCACGACCACGACCGGGCCCGCGGCTTCCACGTGAGTGAGAACGGCGTCGTCGTCGTGCCTCGCGACTCCGTCGTCGCGCCCTGACCCGCCGAGCCCCGCTGGCGGGCATACGTCATGATGCCCGGTATGCCTGCTGCCCCCACGCGCGTCGCCGTCCAGATCCAGCCGCAGCACGCCGAGTACGACGACATCCGCCGGCTCTGCGCGACGCTGGAGGACATCGGCGTCGACGTGATCTTCAACTGGGACCACTTCTTCCCGCTGAACGGCGACCCGGACGGGCGGCACTTCGAATGCTGGTCGATGCTCGGCGCGTGGGCGGAGGCCACGGAACGGGTGGAGATCGGCGCGCTGGTGACCTGTTCCGCATACCGCAATGCGAACCTGCTCGCCGACATGGCCCGGACGGTCGACCACATCAGCGCCCGGGCCGGGGAAGGCCGGCTGATCCTGGGGATCGGGTCGGGTTGGTTCGAGCGGGACTTCGACGAGTACGGCTATGAGTTCGGTACGGCCGGCGGCCGGCTGGACGCCCTCGAGCAAGACCTGGCGGTCATCAAGGACCGGTGGACACGCCTGAACCCGCCGCCGACGCGGCATATCCCGATCCTCATCGGCGGGGGCGGTGAGCGGAAGACGCTGCGGATCGTGGCCGAGCACGCCACGATCTGGCACTCGTTCGGCAACCCCACGACCATCGCGCGCAAGCACGAGGTGCTCGACGAGTGGTGCGCGCGGGTCGGTCGCGACCCGGAGGCGATCACGCGGTCGGCCGGAGTCGCGCCCAGTCCGGGACGGTATGCGGAACAGGTCGCCAGCTACTCCACCAACGCCCAAGCCCTCTATGACGTGGGCACCCGGCTGTTCACGATCGGACTGTCCGGGGAGCGCTACGGCGACCTCGACAAGGTGCGGGAGCTGGTGGCCTGGCGGGACGACGTCAACCGCTGAGGCGCCCGACCTGGCGAGCGGCGGGCGAGCCCAACGTCGTGGGGCGACGGCGGTCACTCCGGCCGCGCGGAGCGGCTCCTAAGGTGGGGCCATGGTGCAGCGGCTGACCCCGGGCTCCCCGCCGCACGAGCCGCCGCGCCGGACCCTCCTCATCATCGGCGGCACCGAGGACAAGCTCGGCCGATCGGTAGTGCTCAAACGGTTCGTCCGACTCGCCGGCGGCCGTTCGTCGCGCATCGTGCTCATCCCGACGGCCTCGTCCTTCGTCGACGAGGTCGTCGACACGTACAGCCGCGTCTTCACCCGGCTGCGGGCCGGTCCCGACATCCGGGTCGTCCACGCCGGGAGCCGGGCGGACGCGCACGACCCGGAGCTCGTGGCCCGGTTCGAGAACGCCACCGCCGTGTTCATCGGTGGCGGGAGCCAGCTGAAGCTGAGCCAGTTCCTCGTCGGCACCCCCGTCGGGAACGCGATCGTCGACGCCTACCAGCGGGGCGTGGTGATCGCCGGAACCAGTGCCGGCGCCTCGATCATGAGCCGGTTCATGATCTCGCTCGGGGACGAGGGCCTGACCCCACGGCAGCGGTCCAGCCAGCTCACCGCGGGGCTGGGCCTGCTCGAAGACGTCATCGTCGACCAGCACTTCGACCAGCGGGGCCGGTACGGCCGGCTGATGTCGATCGTCGCCAACTCCCCCAACCTCCTCGGCGTCGGCATCGACGAGAACACCGCCGTCGAGATCCGCGACGGCCACGTCATGACGATCGTCGGCACGGGAGGCGTCTTCGTGCTCGACGCGCGCCATGCGGTGACGGACGCCCCGGACGCCCGCCGGGGGGCGCCGCTCCTCGTGTCCGGAGCAGTGGTGCACTCGCTGCCCACGGGCGCTACCTTCGACCTGCGCAGCGTCACGCTGACGCGGTTCGTCGAGCGCCATCCCGACATCGAAGTCGCGGTGGCGAGCGCGAAGGACCGCGCCGCGCCGACCCTCACCGCGGCGCGCCGAGCCGAGACCTGACGCCCGCGCATACGCCGCCGAGCATCGTCCGAGCCGAGGAGGAACCGTTGGCCGCCGAGCGCCCTACGCCGACCGGCCCCCTCTCCCCCGACCTCACGATCGTCGAGTCCCGGATCTATCGCGGTCCGAACTTCTGGTCGTACGAGAAGGCGATCCACCTCGTCCTCGACCTCGGCGTCCTCGAGGGGTACCCGAGTGACACGATTCCCGGCTTCGCCGACCGGCTCGTCGAGCTGCTTCCCGGCCTGAGACGGCACCACTGCTCGCGCGGTCACGCCGGCGGGTTCGTCGAGCGGCTCCGCGAGGGAACGTGGATGGGACACGTCGCCGAGCACATCGCGCTGCAGCTCGAGACCGAGGCAGGCCACTACCAGTCGCGCGGCAAGACCCGCGGCGTCAAGGGCCATCCCGGCCGGTACAACGTCATCTACGGCTACATCGACGAGACCGTCGGCCTGGCCGCCGGCCGGCTCGCGGTCCGGACTGTCAACGACCTGGTCCAGCACGAAGAGGGCTTCGCCTTCGACGAGGCGCTCGACGAGTTCATCCGCCTCGCCGAACGCACCGCGTTCGGGCCTTCGACGGCGGCCATCGTCGAGGAGGCGGTCAGCCGTGACATCCCCTGGATCCGGCTCAACAACGCCTCGCTCGTCCAGCTCGGGCAAGGCGTTCACCAGCAGCGCATTCGCGCGACGATGACCTCCAAGACGTCGGCTCTGGCCGTGGATATCGCCAGCGACAAGGACCTCACCGCGTCGCTGCTGGGCTCGGCCGGCCTCCCGGTCCCGCGCCAGTCCTCGGTCCGCACTCCGGAGGGAGCGGTCGATGCCGCGGAGCGGGTCGGCTACCCGGTGGTGGTCAAGCCGCTCGACGGGAACCACGGACGAGGGGTATGCCTGGATCTCCAGTCACCGGGCGAGGTTCAGAAGGCCTTCGAGATCGCGCGCGCCGAGTCCCGCCGGGGAACGGTCATCGTCGAGTCGTTCGTCACGGGTCGGGACTACCGGTGCCTCATCGTCGGCGGCCGGATGCAGGCCATCGCGGAGCGGGTGCCGGCCCACGTCGTCGGCGACGGCTCGCATACCTTGTCGGAGCTCGTCGAGATCACCAACACCGACCCACGCCGGGGCGTCGGCCACGAGAAGGTCCTGACCAAGATCAAGCTCGACGCCAACGCCGAGGAGGTCCTGGTCGGGCAGGGCTACAGCGTGGCGTCCGTGCCACCGCCCGGCGAGATGGTGAAGCTCGCCCTCACCGGCAACATGTCGACCGGCGGCATCTCGGTCGACCGGACCTTCGACGCCCACCCTGACAACGTCGAGATCGCCGAGGAAGCAGCCCGGATGGTCGGTCTCGACGTCGCCGGCATCGATTTCATCTGTCCTGACATCGCTTCACCGGTGCGAGAGACCGGTGGCGCGATCGTCGAGGTCAACGCCGCTCCGGGGTTCCGGATGCACACCCATCCGACGGTCGGCGTGCCACAGTTCATCGCGAAACCCGTTGTCGATCTTCTGTTTCCACCCGGGGCGCCGTCGCGGGTGCCGATCGTCGCGGTGACCGGTACCAACGGGAAGACCACGACCGCGCGGATGATCGCGCACATCTTCAAGGGCCTGGGCCGCAAGGTCGGCATGACGTCGACGGACGGCGTCGTCATCGACGAGCGCCTCGTCATCAAGGCCGACGCGTCGGGTCCGAAGTCGGCCCGGATGGTGCTGCAGAACCCACGTGTCGACTTCGCGGTCATGGAGGTCGCGCGCGGCGGAATCCTGCGCGAGGGGCTGGGCTATGACCGCAACGACGTGGCGGTAGTGACCAACATCGCGCCCGACCATCTGGGACTGGGCGGGATCGACACCCTGCAGCAGCTGGCCGCGGTCAAGGCGGTCATCGTGGAAGCGGTGCCGCGCAACGGTTTCGCAGTGCTGAACTGCGACGACCCGCTGGTCCGCGAGATGCGGCGGCGGTGCAGTGGCGACGTCGTGTGGTTCTCACTGGAATACCCGGGGACCGAGGCGCGCGAGTTCATCGAGCGGCACTGCCGCCGCGGCGGCCGGGCCGTGGTCCTCGAGCAGACCGAGCGCGGCGACATGATCGTCATCAAGCACGGCCGGCGCACCATGCAGCTGGCCTGGACGCACCTGCTGCCCTCGACCTTCGGCGGCGCTGCGCGGTTCAACGTCGCCAACGCGCTGGCCGCGACCGGCGCCGCGTTCGCGGCTGGCGCTCCGCTGCACGACATCCGCCAGGGCCTGCGGACGTTCACGACGAACTACTACCTGTCCCCTGGCCGGATGAACCTCGTCGACGTCGGCAACGTCGAGGTGTTCATCGACTACTGCCACAACGCGGCGGGCATGCGCGCCATCGGCGACTTCGTCGAGACGTACACCGCGCAGAGCGCGGGCCGTCAGGATCTGGCCAAGGCGTCCCGCATCGGGATGATCGGGGCAGCCGGCGACCGCCGCGACGACGACATGCGCGAGCTGGGTTCGGTCGCGGCGCAGCACTTCGACGTACTCGTCATCCGCGAGGACGACCGACTGCGCGGTCGCCGGCGCGGCGAGACGGCCGACCTCATCGCCCAAGGAGTCCGGGCGGCCATGGCCGAGGGCGCTCGCTGCCGGCAGGTCGAGATCGTCCTCAACGAGATCGACGCCGTGAACCACGTCATGGCGCGCAGCAACCCGGGTGACCTCGTCGTCATGTGCGTCGACAAGCACGCCCAAGTCGTGGCCGAGCTGGAGAACCGCACGAACAGCGCACAGGCCGGGTCGCACGCGAGCGAGCTGGTCGGCGACCCGGACCTCGACCCGGCCGTCCTGGTCCGGGACGCCGAGGCGCACGGCCAGGAGGCCGAGGTCGAGGCGCTGGCCGCTGAACAGGACGCTGCTGAGGAGGCGGAGAGCTCCCAGCCGGCCCCGGCGTGAGTCACGCCGTGGGGTCCGCCTCCTGCCGTGAGTCGTAGCCGCGGCCGTGGGTCGGATGGCGACCGCGGACGTGGACCTCGTATGCGGTGGCTCGGGCGACGTAGAGGCGGAGCCGGGCGTCACCGGTGAGCTCCTCCAGTGAGAACTGAGTGCCGGCGTCGGTCCGGAACGCCTCGCCGACCAGCTCTGGCAGGTTCTCCTGAGGGACTTCCTGTGCAGTTGCCGTGATGTAGACCGCCTCCCCCTCGCCGGGCGGCAGCTGCGAGTCGAAGATGACCAAGCGGACCTCTGCCCGCTCCGCGACGTTGCGTGAATGGTGGGACTCCGGGACCGACACCCAGTAGAAGTCCCGGTACCGCGCCGCAGTGTAGAAAACGGGCGAGAGCCGCGGCTGCCCGTCCGGGTCGAGCGTCCCGAGAACCATGTAGGTGTTGCCGTCGATGACCCGGCGGGCCATCTCGTCGAGGGCGCCGCGCCCGCTCGGGGAAGTGCTCACCGCGGCGAGGCTACTCGGCCGCGGCGGCAGACCGCCCTCACGGCGAAGCCAACCAATGGTCCCGCGGCGCGCGGCTTTCCGAGCGCTGGCCCAGCAATGTTCACGCCGGGCTCCTGGGTGAACGGATGCCCGCCCGCAGCTCCCCCGCATACCTCTTCAGCGAACGCCGATAGGCGACCGCGTCCTCATCGGCCGCCCGGTCGATGAGGGCGTCGACGAGGTCCGCAGCGGCGTCGACTGCGCGCCCCGCATCGACGAGCACCAGGGCCCGGAACGCTGCTGCCGCAACGTTTCCCGGGTGGGTGACGTCGACGTCGTCGAGCAGCCGGAGGGCACCCTCGTGGTCGCCGAGGTTCCGCAGCGTCGACGCCGCCTGGATCTGCGCGCGGTGCCGGTACGGCTCCCGAAGACCGGCCTCAAGGGCGCTCCGGTAGAGCCCGATCGCCCGGCCGGGATCACCCGCGGCGTCGTATGCGCCGGCCAGCTCGAACACCAGGCGCTCGTCCCCGGGGTGCTGGGACACCAGCCGGTCCGCCGTCGCGACGCGGGCCGCGTCGTCCGCCATCGACCAGAGCGCCGCGATCTCCGCCTCCAGCTCGTGCTCGCCGCGTGCGGCGACGACCTTGCGCCGGATGGTCTGAGGATCGTCGACGGTTCCCCCATGGTCGGCGAGCCAGGCGCGGAGGGCCACCTGCGAGTCGTGGCACATGAAGGCCAGGACGTCTCCGCCGGCCAGAGTGGGGACGACGGCCAGAAGTCCCTCGACCTCGGTGCCGTAGGACTCGACCTCGCCGATGCCGACCCGGGCCAGCCCGGCGCGCAGGTGCTGGTCGACCTCGGCGATGGTGCGGCCCCGTAGGTATTTCGGCTTGTGCGCGACGACGATGTGGTCGGCGCCCTTGCCGGCGATCTCGCCGAGGGCCTGGATCGCCTCGTCTGAACGGTCCCCCGTGCCGCCGAGGCCGAGGTGGACCCGTGCTCCCGGCGCGGCCAGTCCTCGCGCGACCTCGAGCAGCGCCTCGAGCCCGGCCTCGTTGTGGGCGAGGTCGAGAATGACCGTCGCCCGGCCGCCGTCCTCGAGCGGCAACGAGTAGGTGTTGAGCCGGCCCTCGTTGAGAACCGGGTCGGGAGCGAACGTCCGCAATCCCTCGACCACCGCCGGGCGGGACAGCCCCAGGCCCAGAGCCGCAGCCGTGGCGGCCAGCGCGTTGGCGGTGTTGTGGCGCGACAGGCCGGCCAGCGTCACCGGAACGTCGACGATGCGCACCAGGCGGTCGGGGTCGGCTCCCGGTGTCAGGACCACGATGTCACCGTCGAGGACCGTGATCGCCCGGCCGCCGGCGGTGATCGACTCGCGCAGGGCCGGCGCGTTCGGGTCGACGCTGAACGCCCACGGCCGAGCCCGGATCCGGTGGCGCATCGCCCACACCCGGGGGTCCTCCCCGTTGAGGACGACCCAGCCGTCGGGCTTGGTGACTGTCGTGACGATGGCCTTGACCTCAGCCAGCTGGTCCAGGGTCTCAATGCCCTGCTGACCCAGGTGGTCGGCCGTCACGTTGGTGACGACGCTGACGTCGTTGGCCGCTACTCCCATGCCGCGCAGCAACATCCCGCCTCGAGCGGTCTCGAGGACCCCGATCTCCAGACCGGGTGTGGCGAGCACCTCGCGGGTCCCGGCCGGGCCGGAGAAGTCGCCCTCGTCGACGGTCTCCCCCATGACGACGACTCCGGACGTGGAGCTCCATGCCGTCTTCCTGCCGGCGGTCATGGCGAGGTGGGCGACGAGGCGGGTCGTCGTGGTCTTGCCGTTCGTGCCGGTGATGGAGACGACCGGCATGGAGGCGAGGCCGACCGGCGAGGGCGCGCCGGGCTCCTCGACGCGGATCCGCTCGGCGGCGTCGGCGACGGTCCGGTCCACGGACTCGGTATGCGTGCCGGCGTCACCGAGGAGCGCCTCCAGCACCGGGGCAAGAGCCTCGCCAGCCAGGCGGCCCCAGTTCCGGTGCCGCCACGGAATGGCCACGACGATCTCGTCCACCGAGCCGCCCGGACGGGTGCGGACGGTGATCCGCTTCGGCCCCACCGCCGCAACCACCCGCCGCATCAGGTGAGCGGCCAACCTCATCACGAATCGTTGGCGTTGCGCGGTGTTCGGCTGACCCGGACGTGGCGAGCGCAGCCCACAGCGCTCGGCGAGCTCCGACGCATACCGGCGCTCGAGGGCCAGGTACCCGGGCAGCCGCAGTGAGACTTTGACGGCGGGTCGGGCGAAGTAGAGGTTCGGACCGTCGAGGACGCGTACCTCACGAACCTCGACGAGGTCGCTCACTGTCCCATCGCGTGAACGCCGCCGTCGACGTGGACGATCTCGCCGGTGGTGGCGGGGAACCAGTCGGACAGCAGCGCGGCACAGGCCATGGCCGCGGGCACCGGGTCGTTGACGTTCCAGCCCAAGGGGGCCCGCTCGTCCCAGACCTCCTCGAACCGCTCGAAACCCGGGATCGACTTCGCCGCGGTCGTCCGGATCGGACCGGCGGCGACGAGGTTCGCGCGGATGTCGCGAGGGCCGAGGTCGCGGGCCAAGTAACGGTTCGTCGACTCGAACGCCGCCTTGGCCACGCCCATCCAGTCGTAGACCGGCCACGCGAACTTGGCGTCGAAGGTGAGCCCGACGATGCTGCCGCCGTTCTCCATCAAGGGCAGGGCCGCGACCGCCAGGGCCTTGAGCGAGTAGGCGGACGCGCGCAGCGCAGTCGACGCGTCCTCCCAGGTGCCGGTCATGAACTCGAAGGCGCCCTGCGGTGCGAACCCGATCGAATGGAGCACTCCGTCCAGGCCGTCGACATGCTCTTTGAGGCGGTCGGCGAGGCTGTCGAGGTGCTCCTCGTTCGTGACGTCGAGCTCGACGACGGGCGGCGCGCTCGGCAGCCGACGCGAGATGGTCTGGGTGATCTTCATGGTGCGGCCGAAGGACGTCAGCACCACCTCGGCTCCCTCCTCCTGCGCGATCTTCGCCACGTGGAAGGCGATCGAGGAGTCCATGAGGACGCCGGTGATCAGCAGCTTCTTGCCGTCGAGGATGCCCATGTCAGTGCCCCATTCCCACTCCGCCGTCGACGGGGATCACGGCCCCGCTGATGTATGCCGCCCCCGGACTCGCGACGAACCGCACCGCCGCGGCGACCTCGTGTGCGTCCCCGAACCGGCCCGCCGGGATCGCGGCGAGGTAGGAGTCGCGGACCTTGTCGGGCAGCGCCTGCGTCATGTCCGTGTCGATGAAGCCGGGCGCGACGACGTTGGCGGTGATGCCACGGCCACCCAGCTCCCGGGTGATCGCGCGGGCCAGACCTACGAGCCCGGACTTGCTGGCGGCGTAGTTCGCCTGGCCTGGCGCGCCGTAGAGGCCGACGACGCTAGAAATCAGGACGATTCGGCCGCGACGCAGCCGGATCATGCCCTTGCTCGCCCGTCGGGCGCACTTGAAGGCGCCGGCGAGGTTGGTGGAGATGACCTCGTCGAACTCCTCGTCGCTCATCCGCATGAGCAGGGTGTCACGGGTGATGCCGGCGTTCGCGACGAGGACCTCGACCGGTCCGCCGAGGATCTGCTCGGCCTCGTCGAAGGCTGAGTTGACGGAGTCGGTGTCGGTGACCTCGCACTGGACGGCCTCGAGCCCCTCCGGGGCCACGCCCTTGCGGTTGGTGATGACGACGTGGTCACCGGCCTCGGCGAAGGCCCGGGCGATCGCTAGACCGATGCCCCGGTTGCCGCCGGTGACGAGGACGTTCCTGAGGGCGGTGTCGTCGGACTGCGTCATCGAGGCTCCGTCGGGGTCGGCAGGCGGACAGGTGTCGCCCCGAACGCTAGCGAACCTCGGGTTGGACGTGCAGTGCGGCGCGTGACACACCCCAAGGCGGCGGTCGGATGCCGGACGTAGAGTGAGGTGGTGAGTCGCGGTGAGGACGGGCAGCAGCCCAAGCGGGCCCCCTCGCGCCCCTCGACCGCACGGGAGATTCAGTCCGTTACCAGCGCCCCCGTGTCGGCGGCGGACGACCAGGGACACCGGGTCCGGCGGTACCTCTTGACCATGGGGATCCGGGTCGTGTGCGGGGCGCTAGCCCTGTTCACCGAGGGCTGGGTGCGGTGGACGTTCGTGGCGCTGGCCGTGGTGCTGCCCTACATCGCCGTGGTCATGGCCAACGCGGTGGGACCGCGGTCGGGCGAGGCCGTGGCGCCTGTCGACCACGGACCGCCCGCGGCCCTGCCGGCGTCGCGGGTGGACGACGAGGACCGCACCATCCACGGCCGCGTCGTCGACAGCTGAGGCCCTCGGTTTGGTCGCGGCCGAGCTCGTCTGCAGCGCGAAGGGGTGCCGCAACGAGGCGACGCGGGCCCTGCTCTGGAACAACCCGAAGCTCCACGACGAGGCCCGCCGTAAGGTGTGGCTGGCGTGCGCCGAGCACGAGGCGTCGCTCGGGGAGTTCCTCCGGATGCGCGGGTTCCTCCGTGACGTCATCGACGCGGCCGACCTGAGTGAGGCGCACGGCTGACGCCGGCATCTCTCGCCTCGCCCGGGAGGCAAGGCGGTGAGAACCACCCCCTCCCAGGGGTAGTTGTCACCGCCTTGCGCTGGAAACGACTGGCACGGTGCATGCTCGACGGCGACAGCGACGTTCCGAATCACGCCAGCCTCTGGTTTGGAGCACGGTCGCGACCTCCTCGGCCAGTACGCAGGGCGTGCCCGCCACGTCGGGCCAGAAGGCCCGCATGGTGAGCCAGCCCCGTCTCGCGCTCCGCCGGTCCCGGCGTCCATCATGAAGTCGCGCGGCCGGGCCCTCATGGCCCAGCCGGCCGTCCAGCTCGACGAGAACTCGTTGCTCGACGTAGGCGACGTCGTGGCGCTCCGGCCGCCCAGGTGCCGAAGCGTGCTGCCATTGGCCGCGGGGCAGTCCATGCGCCCGCTCGACGTCCCGGAGATAGCGCAGTTCCATCGCACTCTCCGCGCCACCAGCCACGTCGCCCAGAACCTCCATCAGGAGGCCCCGGCGCGGATGCCGGGCCCGGGCCGCGAGTCTGGCCAGGACCACCGTCTCTGAAGTCCGCTGGCGTTGGAAGGCTCGGCCGAGAAGCGCGAACAGGTGGTCGACGGTGGCAGCCTCAGCGATATCCAAGATGGTGTCCTCGACGGTGGTCACCCACGGCCACCACAGCTGGTCGACACGGTCATCTAGATGGCGGCTCCGTCTCACAATGGTTCCGCGCGGGGGACGGGCGGCGAAGTCCCGAGGCACGAGCAGCTCGGGCGTCCGAGGGGGTGCCGGCAGCAGACCCCACACAAAGGCGGCAGTCTGATGCGACCACGCGGCATCAGGACCACATGCCAAGTGGGCAGCTACTGCGGATGACCACCAGTCCTCTCGTCCGGGAGCGGTCTGGTAGACACCATGCTGGATCCGCCGCCACCGACCGCTCGCCAGACGGACCTCGATCGCCTTGCTCGAGAGTCCGGCAGCGAGGCACTGCTGACGCGTGATGAGCCCGCACTGGTCTGACGCGACCCGTCGGAGGTCATCCAGCCCGCACGGAAGACCCGGAGGGCCCAAGGTTCGGAACCACTCCGACTCTTCCATGCCTCCAGCCTCGCGGGCCGGAGTGACGAGCCCCTTCAGTTGTCCACAGGAGTCATCGCGGTGACCTCTTCCCCCCGACCGAGGACTTCTCACCGCGCTGGCGATTCACAGGCTGGCGTCAGCCGCCGATCGAGGACATCGGGCGGTCCGGCTGGCGGAAGTGGGGATCGCCGATGCCGTGGCCGCGCTTCTTCCGCCACATCTCGCCCTGGATCAGGGCCGCCAGCTCCGCGTCGGAGGCGCCGTCACGCAGCGGCCCGCGCAGGTCGGTCTCGACCTCGGAGAACAGGCAATTCCGCACCTGGCCGTCGGCGGTGAGCCGGGTCCGGTCGCACGCCGCACAGAACGGCTCCGACACGCTGGCGATGATCCCCACGGTCGCTGGGCCGCCGTCCACGAGGAACCGCTCCGCCGGCGCGCTCCCCCGCTCCCGCGACGGCAACGCCGTCAGATCGAACCGCTCCGACAACCGAGAGCGAATCTCGTCGGCCGTGACCATCAGCGAGCGGTCCCAGGCGTGCTGCGCGTCCAGCGGCATCTGCTCGATGAACCGCAGCTCGTACCCCCGGTCCAGACACCACGCCAGCACGTCCGCGACCGTGCTGTCGTTGACGCCCCGCATCGCCACCGCGTTGACCTTGACCGGCGTCAGCCCCGCCTCGGCGGCGGCGGCCAGGCCCTTCTCGACGTCGGTCAGCCGGTCGCGCCGGGTCAGCCGGGTGAACGTCTCGGCGTCGATGGTGTCGAGGCTCACATTGACCCGGTCCAACCCCGCTTCGGCCAGTGCCCCCGCCACACGCTCGAGCCCGACACCGTTCGTCGTCATGGCGATCTGCGGCCGCGGCTGGAGTGCCGCGATGCCGGCCACGACCTCGACGATCGACCGCCGCAGCAGCGGCTCGCCGCCGGTCAGCCGCACCTGCCGCACGCCCAGCCCGAGGAACACCCCGATCACCCGCAGCAGCTCCTGGTCGCTGAGCATCTCCGGCTTCGGCAGCCACGGCAGTCCCTCCGCCGGCATGCAGTAGGTGCACCGCAGGTTGCAGCGGTCGGTCACCGAGACCCGCAGGTCACGCGCCATCCGCCCGAACTGATCCGGCAGGCCCGCAACGCCATCAGGACGCGGCCTCGGAGTCGGGAGGGCGGTCACCGATCAACTGTATGCCGACGGCCGCCACACGTACGCCGGGTAGCGTGAGGCAGTGCTCACGGCGCTCGCCAACCGGCGGATGCTCGGCGGCCTGGCCCTCGCGATCGGGTTCGCGGTCGCGTGCATCCTGCTAGGCCGCTGGCAGTGGAGCCGCTACGAGGACCGCCAGGTCCGCGCCGAGGCGGTCACCATGCACTATGCCGCGAGCCCGGTGCCGCTCGACTCGGTGACCGCACGCATACCTCTCTCCGAGGAGGACCAATGGCTGCGGGTCACGGCGACCGGCCGGTACGCGTCGGACCAGCAGCTGCTCGTCCGCAACCGCGTGCTCGACAGCCGACCCGGGCTCGAAGTCCTGGTCCCCTTCGACCTGAGCGGCACCCTTTCGGGTACGCGGCTGTTCGTCGACCGGGGCTGGGTCCCCAACCCCGACTCCGCAGCCGACCTTCCTTCGGTTCCGGCGGCTCCCGGCGGCGACCTGACGATCGAGGGATGGTTGCGCAGCGGTGAACCGGATCTCGGCAAGGACCTGCCGGCCGGCCAGCTGGCCAGCATCGACCTGACCACGGCGGCTCGGCAGACCGGCGGCGGAACCGTGCTCGACGCCTACCTCGAGCTCGGCTCCGAACAGCCAGCCGGACCCCGTCCGGAACCCCTCGCCGCCCCGGACACCGACCTCGGCCCGCACCAGGCGTACGCATTTCAGTGGTGGCTCACGTCGCTGTTCGGGTTCATTCTCCTCGGCTACCGCCTCCGCCTCGCCGCCGCCGAACGCCGGGAGAGGGCACCGGTCGCCGCGAAGGCCAAGAAGGTGCGGATCTGGGACGAGGAGGATGCCTAAAGAGCCAAGGCCTCGAGGCGGTACCGCACCATGTCGCGGACCACGTCGTCCGGCGGCATTCGGTCCGGGGTGAACGCGACCAGCCCTTTCGTCACCCGGAAACCCGGGAGCCGGTCGCGGACGCACTCGATGATCTCGGGGTCGAACACGAACAGGCTCAGGTGCTCCTTCGCCGCCTTGAACCCCACCAGCGGTCGCCCGCCGAACCGGAACGCCGGTGCCCCATAGCTCGTCCCCTGTTCGGCGTCCGGCGCGACCTCCAGTACCAGGTCCATCACGCACTGGAGTGCGACGCGTACCTCGGCGGGTTGGTTCTCGAGGTAGGCGTCCACGTCACCCATCGCGCCACGGTAGCGGCGATACCATGACCGTGGTCTGGGCAGCCGGCCGCCTGCACCCCTCGGGGATGGTGAATGCCCCGTTCCACCGCACCACATCACCGTCAGCGATGCGCTCTCACCACCTGGGCGGACCCGCTCTCAGCAACGCAGGCACCTGGACACCGTCCGCCGGAAAGAGCCGCATCATGACCACCTCATCTCCGGACCCCAAGGCGATGGCACGCCACCTGCGCAGCGGGCTCGCCGACCGCGACGTCATCGTCAGCCACAGCGAAGCCCTCGAGCTGGTCGCCCGCCAGCTCGGCGCCCGTGACTGGAACACCGTGGCCGCCGCGAGGCCCGCTGCGCATGGCCACGTCGTCCCGATCCTGCGCATCTTCGACGAGGACGCCGCGCTGGCGTTCTACGTCGAGTACCTCGACTTCCGGGTCGACTGGCGCAACGACACCGGCGGCCACGAGCCGCTGTACGCCCAGCTCTCCCGCGGCGACGCACGCATCCACCTGAGCGGGCACCACGGCGACGCGAGCCCCGGCAGCGGTGTGCTCATCCCGGTCGCCGACGCGCTCGACCTTCAGCTGACGCTCAAGGCCAAGGAGTATGCGTACGCGAACCCTGGCATCGAGGACCGCCCCTGGGGACGGTTGGTCACGGTCATCGACCCCTTCAGCAACCGGATCGTGTTCGTCGAGTCCAACCGCCCCGCGGCGGCCACGACGTCGACCGAGGCGGACCCTCGGCCTGCGGAGGCGGCCGCGCCGATCGTCCTGCACCTCTGGGTCGCCTGCGCTCCGGCGCAGGCGTTCGAGGTGTTCACGGCGCGGTTCGGCGAGTGGTGGCCTCGGGAGGCGTACTCCCCCGGCCCGCTTCGCGGAATCCGGGTCGATCCCTGGGTGGGCGGAGAGGTGACGATGCTGCCCGAGGGCGGCGACGCATACCGCCTGGGGGAGATCCTCATCTGGGAGCCGGGACGGCACTTCGCCCAAACGTTCACGTTGGCCCAGGATCCGGCGTACCCAAGCCGCCTCGACGTGACCTTCGAGTCCGCGAAGCACGTCGGTGGGACCCGGGTGCGGTTCGCCCACGGCGGCTGGACGCCGGCCAACGTCGTCGGACGGGCCCGGTTCAGCGAGTGGGACCTGCTGCTCGGCCAGTACGCCGCGCTGGCCAACAGCCTCGCCTGACGGCTCACTGACCGGAGGCGGCGACCTCGAGCTCGGTGGCGAACTGGGTCTCGTAGAGGTCGGCGTAGAGGCCACGCCGGGCCAGGAGCTCGGCGTGGCGGCCGCGCTCGACGATGCGGCCGTCGTCGACGACGAGGATGAGGTCGGCGCCGCGCACCGTCGAGAGGCGGTGTGCGATGACGAGCGACGTGCGACCGGCGAGCGCGGCGTCGAGGGCCCGCTGGACGGCGACCTCCGACTCCGAATCGAGGTGCGCGGTGGCCTCGTCGAGGACGATGACGCGCGGACCCTTGAGCAGGAGCCGGGCGATCGCCAGGCGCTGTTTCTCGCCGCCGGAGAGGCGGTGCCCGCGG
>Ga0307288_10000113_pt1 | contig 28812 bp, 27 predicted proteins | sample ER_DNA_142_FD_194469 | JGI IMG/M metagenome (GOLD analysis project Ga0307288, IMG submission 194469) | Bulk soil microbial communities from the East River watershed near Crested Butte, Colorado, United States - ER_DNA_142 | ecosystem: Environmental > Terrestrial > Soil > Floodplain | place... | reverse complement strand
ATGGGCAAGACGATGTTCGACCTGGTGATCCCGCGGGACCGTACCTGGTTACGGCATCTGGCGGTCGGTCTGTCGATCCTCAGCCTGCTCACTCTGACTTTGGCGTTCGCGAAGCCAAAAGATCAGGTCTCGGTGCCGCGGGAACGGGCAACGATTGTGGTGACCATCGACGTGTCCTTGTCGATGGAGGCCAAGGATGTGGATCCCAACCGGCTCGACGCGGCGAAAGCTGCCGCCGAGCAGTTTGTGACCTCGCTGCCGCCGAAGTTCAATGTTGCGCTCGTGACCTTCGCCGGCACTGCGACCACGCTGGTGCCACCAACGCTCGACCGGGGCTCGGTTACTGCGGCTATCCGATCCTTACGCCCGCAGGCTTCCACCGCCATTGGTGAGGGCATTTACACCTCACTTGCCGCACTGGCTCAGGTGCCGCCTGACCCGGACAATCCCAAAGCCGTCGCGCCGGCTCGCATCGTGCTGCTCAGCGACGGCAAGACGCAGGTCGGCCGGCCATCTGATCAAGCCGCAATGGCAGCAAGAGCCCAATCCGTGCCGATCTACACAATTGCCTATGGAACTCCGGACGGCTACATCGACATCGGTGGCAGGCGAGAGCCGGTCCCCGTGGATCGGGCCGAGCTGGCACGCGTGTCCAAGATCAGCGGCGGCGAGGCGTACACGGCATCGTCGGCGGGAGAGCTCAAAGAGGTCTACCGGGATATCGGAAGCTCGGTTGGCAAGGAGAAGGTTGACCGCGAGGTCACCTCTCGTTATGCCGGCTTCGGATTGGGCTTCGCGATCCTCGCTGCGCTCGGCATGATCTCGCTCGGCGCCCGCTGGCCGTAAAGCGCAGGTCAAGGGGATCGTCCCTCTTGCTGTACGAGTCGTGGACCTCCTACAACTCACCCGACAGGGCCAGGGCGGAGACTAAGGTGCAGGCATGGGGAGCGTGGCGGAAAACCTGGCCGCGGTGGAGGCTCGTATCAAGTCGGCGTGCACTCGAGTAGGGCGCGATCCGAGCGAGGTGCGCCTGCTACCGGTCAGCAAGAGCCAGGGAATGGAGCTGATTGCCGAGGCCTACGAGGCCGGTGTTCGGCTACTCGGGGAGAACCGAGTTCAAGAGGCGGCAGAGAAGGCGAGGCACTTCGCCGATCATCCCGATCTCAAGTGGGCGATCATTGGCCATCTGCAGACCAATAAGGCCAGGCAGGTGGCAGCTATCGCGTCGGAGTTCCATGCGTTGAGCAGTGTCAGGGTGGCTGCGGCGCTTGACCAGGCGTTGGATGATCAAGGCCGCAGCCTTGACGTCTTCCTGCAGGTCAACTCATCCGGTGAACCACAGAAGTTTGGTCTGCCACCCGATGAGGTGGAAGCGTTTGCGATCGCACTGAAGGCATTTACGACGTTGCGCGTTCGTGGTCTGATGACCTTGGCTGTGTTGTCAGATGACGAGCGAGAGGTTCGGGCCTGCTTCGAACGCATGCGTGATCTGCAACGACGGCTTCAAAGTCGCGGCGATTGCGCGGGCACTTACGATGAGCTCTCCATGGGCATGTCGGGTGATCTCGAGCTGGCAATCGAGTACGGGGCGACGACCCTACGGGTGGGCCAGGCGATCTTCGGGCCCCGATTGTCGCCGGATACGGAGTGGGTGCCGACCTAGGCTCTACTTATGCAGAGGTCGGCGGCCGTGGTCGGCAGCGCTGTCTTCTTTGTCGTCGCCCCTGGCGTGGTGGCTGGGTTGGTGCCGTGGCTGATCAGCGGCTGGCAGCTGCGCGGGCCGATGTCGCCGTTTGCGATCGCTCGAATGGTGGCAGGCGGTGTGCTGCTTGTGGCCGGTGTCGTGGTCCTCGTCCGCGCATTCGCCCGTTTCGCGATAGAGGGCCGGGGAACGCCGGCGCCGATCGCTCGCACCGAACAACTTGTCATCGGCGGTGATTACCGCTTTGTTCGTAACCCCATGTATTTGGCCGTTGTTACGTCGGTGCTCGGACAGGCGATGATCTTCGGTTCCCTTGGCTTGCTGCTGTACGCCGCTGCGGTGTGGGCGATGACGGCTGCCTTCGTCCGGTGGTATGAGGAGCCGGCGCTGCGAGAGCGCTACGGAGATGAATATGAACGCTATCGCCATGCGGTGCGAGCCTGGCTACCGCGGCTCCGGCCGTTTTGATTGCTCCGCTCGCTGCGCTCTCTGTATCTAATGGCTCGCTTCGCTCGCTGCGATGTTCGCCGGGAAGCCGCCGTCTTCGTCGGATCCGACGAAACGGCCGTGTCGGAGAATCAGCTCATTTCTCTGACGCGTTTCGTCGGCTCCTCCTGCAGATCGGCGGCGCGAACATCGCAAGCGCGGATCGCGCTGATGAGCCGCTGTCGTCGGCCTCGCTCGGAGACGGAAAGCGTGTCTCCTCACTCGTCCTCCGCTCAGCGGCGCGCGATCCCGTTCAGATTCTCGATAGGAATCTCCGGAACTGGATCTGCTGGCTGGAAGCTGAAGATCTGGCCTAAGAAGTAGATCTGCGCCTCGGTTGCCGCCTTGATCGTCTCCGCCCTCCGAAAACCGTGGCCCTCACCCTCAAACATGATCAAGGCAACCGGCAAGTGTCTACGACGCGCTGCGTCGGCGAGCATCTGGGCCTGCTGTGGAGGTACCACCGTATCTTCGGTGCCTTGCAGCAGCAGGATCGGCGCTGAGAGCCGACCTAGATGGTTGATGGGTGAGCGTTCGACGTAGACAGAGCGGTCTTCCGGATACGGTCCAACCAGGCTGTCGAGGTAACGCGACTCAAACTTGTGGGTATCTTTGGCCAGCGCTGCTAGGTCAGCGATGCCGTATTGGCTGATGCCGGCGTCGAAGACATCTGAGGTGGTGAGCGCGGCCAACGCCGTAAACCCGCCGGCGCTCCCACCTCGGATGGCCAGCCGCGCTGGGTCGGCGCGCCGCTGGGATCCCATCGCTGCGGCGCCCCAAACGCAATCCTGCACATCGACGACGCCCCAGCGGCCCTTCAGCCGGTCTCGGTACTCCCTGCCGAAGCCGGCGCTGCCGCTGTAGTTGACGTCCAGAATCGCGAAGCCACGAGAGGTCCAGAACTGGTAGCCGAGCCTGAAATCAGGCGCCGAGAAACCGGTGGGGCCACCATGAGACAGCGTGATCATCGGTGGCAAGGTGTCGGCAGGTGCTTGGAAGTTCGCATTCACTGGTGGATAGAAGTAGCCGTGAACCGTACGGCCCTCAGACGACCAGTTGACCGGTCGAGCGAGTGATACCGAATCAGCACCCATGATCATCTCGGTGGATGACCTCACCGTTGTCCATCTGTCGCTGTCTAGGTCCAGAACTGCCAGCGCAGCGGGTCGGTCGGGAAAGCTCAGCATCACAGCAGCGCTGCGGCCGCCAACGTCAAGCGAGGTCGCGGCGATACCGGGAGCAGCTGCCGGCCGAAGCGTGCCGTCGGAGATCCGCACGATCTCGATGCTCTGCTCGCCGCTGCGGTTCAGTGTGCACAGCATGTGATCACTATCGATGATCGCGTACGGTCGCTGGCCGAGGGTCCACTGCGCCGCACAGAACTCCGCCTCTGTTTCACAGAGTGCTTGCACCCGGCCGTCGCTCCACAGGTAGAGATTCCACCAGTTCGTACGATCGGAAACGAAGATCAATTTCTCATCGAGCCAGCGAGGTTGCACGGCCGACTCATGAGGGCCGCCGGCAACAGCCTGACTGTCAGTGATCACCGCACCGCTCAGGAATCCGGTCATGATTGCGGTGGAGTCCCACGGCATGTTGGGGTGATGCCATTCGACCCACGCCAAGCGCCCGCTGGCCGAAAGCTCAGGTGTTGAGTAGAAATCGGCACCGCTGCACAGCACGGTGCCGCCGTCCGGGTTCGGGCCGTCAAGATCAAGAGCGACGATGGTGTTGATCGGCTCGCCGGCGCCGGAATGATCTTCGCGTACGGCAAGCACGAGGCCACGGTCGGGATGGACTCGAATATCCCCGAATCGGAAGGCGCTCTCAGGGGTGATCGGCCTTGGCCCACCGACGCTTCGGACGGTGTAGAGGCGGCCATCGGTGAACTCTGAGTACACGACAGTGCCGGAGGAGGCGTGGTATTCGCCGCCGCCGTACTCGTGCACCCGATCGCGGACGTACGCCGGTGGCGGAGTTACCTCGACCGGCTCACCACCGGAGAGCAGCCGCCGCCACAAGCTGGACCGACCTCGTTCATCAGCTCGGGACTCCAGCCAGTACAGATAATCTCCGTCGATCTGTACGGCCGAGAGTCCCACCGAAGAAGCGATCAAATGATCAACAGAGATTGGGGACATCCAGGACCCGTAAGGCGCAATCCGCACACGGTCAATTTATGGGCCGCAAGCGTGAGTGACGAGGCAATAACAGCTGCGTCGGACGTATCTCTTGGTACAGGTGTGGCCGATGGTGCAAGATAGGGAGCACAAACGGATCCCCCAGCGAAACCCAACCTGAGGATGCAGGGGAAGGCAGCCCTCAGGTTGTCTTTGGTCTCGCACTGGAGGATCTGGCATGAGCACTACCCGTGGAGTCTTGTACATCCACTCCGCGCCGTCAGCGCTGTGCCCGCACATCGAGTGGGCGGTGGGCGGCGTCTTTGGTATGCCCATACGGGTCGACTGGATTCCTCAGCCGATTGAACGTGCCTGCTATCGAACCGAATACTCCTGGACAGGGCCTGCCGGTACCGGCGCGCGACTGGCGAGTGCGCTTAAGGGCTGGCAGCGAGTGCGCTTCGAGGTAACCGAGGAGGCCACCTCACATACCGAGGCTGAGCGCTACTCCTACACTCCGACGCTGGGCATCTTCCACGCCACCACCGGAATGCACGGCGACATCATGATTCCCGAAGATCGAATCAAGCATGCGATAGCGATGTCAGCTGTCAGTGGCAAAGACCTGGTCGATGTTCTCTACGCCTTGCTCGGCCGCGCCTGGGACGACGAGCTTGAACCCTTCCGATGCGCAGGCGATGGTGCACCGGTGCGCTGGCTGCACGAGGTCGTCTAACTCACCCAGCTACGCCGACTTGTCAGAATTTGAGCACCAAATATGGTGCTGAAACTCTGACAAGTCGGCGTAGCTGACACGCCTAAAGGGGGATGTTGGTGTGGGCGCCGCGCTGGCCGGTATCGGCGTCCCGAATCGCGGCGGCCAGCGCCGACCGGGTTGCGTCGGGGGCAACGATCTCGTCGACGACTCCGATCTCGACCGCTTTTTCTACGCCACCAGCGATGCGCTCATGTTCGGCGGCCAGCTCGGCCTCGAGCTGGGGGCGTACATCATCGGCAACCTCGGCCAGCTTGCGCCGGTGCAAGATCCGTACGGCCGCAATTGGTCCCATCACTGCGACCTCAGCACCTGGCCACGCAAAGACCCGGGTGGCTCCGAGCGAGCGAGCATTCATGGCGATGTACGCGCCGCCGTACGCCTTGCGAGTCACCAAGGTGACCCGCGGCACCACCGCTTCGCCGAAGGCATGCAGGAGCTTGGCCCCCCGGCGTACCACGCCGTCCCATTCCTGCCCGACACCCGGTAGATAGCCGGGTACGTCGACGACAACAACCAGCGGCACCCCGAACGTGTCGCACATCCGGACGAATCTGGCAGCCTTCTCCGCGCTGAGCGCGTCCAAGCAGCCTCCGAGGCGCAGCGGGTTGTTGGCGATCACTCCAACGGTGCGGCCACCGAGCCGCCCCAGCGCAATGGTGATGTTCGGAGCCCACCGGGCGTGCAGCTCCACGGTGGAGCCTTCGTCCAGGAGGCCAGTGATCAGTGGATGAACGTCGTAGGCACGCTTCGGCGACTCGGGGAGTAATGCGGCAAGATCGACATCATTGACGTTTATTGCAGTCCGGCCCTGGCTCGCGAACAGCGTGACAAGTGCCCGGCCTTGCTCGATCGCGTGCCCTTCGTCGTCGGCCACCACATGCACGACACCTGATCGACGACCGTGCGTGTCTGGCCCACCGAGCCGCAGCATGTCGACGTCCTCGCCGGTTACCGAACGCACAACGTCGGGACCAGTGACGAAGATCCGACCTTCTGGAGCCAAGATCACTACGTCAGTCAGCGCCGGCCCGTACGCCGCACCACCAGCTGCAAAGCCCAGCACGATGGAGATCTGCGGGATCTTGCCAGAGGCTTGGGTCATCGCGTGGAAGATCCGACCGACGCCATGCAGAGAGAGCACACCTTCGGCAAGGCGAGCGCCACCGGAGTGCCAGATGCCCAGAATCGGTACCCCGTCATGTATGGCACGCTCGTAAGCCCGCACTACGACGTCGCAGCCTTCGATACCCATCGCTCCGCCCATTACGGTGGGGTCTGAGCAGAACGCGACGACCCGGCAACCGTTGATGATTCCGGTTGCCGCCAGCATTCCGGAGTCGTCATCAGGAGTGATCAACTCCACAGAACCCGGATCAAGCAGCGCCTGCAGCCGAAAGTTCGGATTGCGCGGATCTTGATCACGTGAAACCTTGGTCTTTTTGGGTACTTCAGAGGCAACCGCAGCGCTAGCACGGTGCCGGGGCGACGCAGTGGTTGGGGCGGTGCCCCGCGCGGTCGTCATCGTCATCTCAGGCCTCCTCCTGTTGCATAAGCGTTCGTGAAGGCGACGGCAACGTTGTGACCACCGAAGCCAAACGAGTTGTTGATCGCCGCCAGATCACCGCTGGGCAGGTCCCGCACCTTCGTGGCGATGTCGATACCAAGATCAGGTTCGGGATTGTCGAGGTTGATGGTGGGCGGGATCTTGCGGTAATAGATCGCTAAGAGGGTGGCAAGTGACTCCAGCGCGCCGGCTCCGCCGAGCAAGTGACCTGTCATCGATTTGGTTGCCGTGACGATCGCCTCGGTGTCCTCCCCCAGAGACTGCCGAATTGATCCCGCCTCGGTGATGTCTCCCTGGGGCGTCGACGTGGCGTGCGCGTTTATGTGCACGATGTCGCCTGGGGTCAAGTCGGCCTCACGGAGGGCTTTGGTCATAGCCAAGGCCTGACTCGCGCCCGTGGGATCGGGCTGAACCATGTCATGGGCATCTGCGGTAATGCCAGCTCCGGCGAGTTCGCCGTAGATCCGGGCGCCGCGTGCCTGCGCATGCTCCAGGGTTTCGATAACCAACATTGCTGCACCCTCACCGAGCACAAAGCCGTCTCGGTCGACATCCCAGGGCCGCGATGCGCGTTCCGGTTCGTCATTGCGGCGGCTCAAGGCCTGCATTTGGGCGAAGCTAGCGATCGGTAGCGGATGGATGACGCCCTCGGTACCCCCGACGACGGCAACATCGGCGCGACCCAGTCGCAACATGTCAAGTCCGAGCGAGATCGACTCGTTGCTCGAGGCGCAGGCTGACACAGGCGTGTGCGCTCCCGCTCGGGCTCCGAGCCGCAAACTGACATTGGCAGCGGAGGCGTTTGCCATCAGCATCGGGATGGCCAACGGACTAACTCGCCGAGCACCTTTCTCCTTTTGGACATCCCAGTTGGAAAGCAAGGTGATCATCCCGCCGATGCCGGTGGCGATAGCGACTCCCAGGCGCTCGCGCTCAACGGGGTTGTCCTCACGAAGCCCGTATCCGGCGTCCTGCCAGGCCTGCAGCGCGGCGACCACCGCGAGCTGCGCACACCGGTCGAGCCGACGTGCCTCGACCCGTTCCAAGATCTCGGCAGGATCGGCGGCCGCCTGTGCCGCGATCTTCACTGGGAGATCGTCAGCCCAGTCGGCGTCGATCTTTGCTACGCCGGACTTGCCGGCCAACAGACCCTCCCAGGTGCTGGGGACGTCGCCTCCAAGCGGAGTGGTGGCTCCGAGGCCGGTAACGACAACGCGGATGCGTGACATGGCGATATCTCCTGTCTGTGGCGTGTCGAGTTGTGGCTGGTTCCGGGCCGTCCAAGGTGTACGGATGACTCCGAGGGCGATCAGCGGATGTGATCAGGCGGCAGCACGCTCGATGTAGGCGACGGCGTCGCCCACGGTCTTGAGGTTTTTGGCCTCTTCATCGGGGATGCTGACGCCGAACTTCTCTTCGGCGGCGTAGATGATCTCGACCATCGACAGCGAATCCACGTCAAGATCATCGGTGAACGACTTGTCCAGCTGGACGTCGTCGACTGGTACCCCGGCGACCTCGTTGACGATCTCGGCGAGATTGGTGCGAACTTCTTCGGTGGTGGGCATACGCATGCTCCTTCGTGTGATTTGGATGGTGTTGCGGTCTGGATTGTCAGGGCAGGATGATCACCTGACCGGCGTAGACCAGCCCGGCGCCAAAACCGATGATCAGGCAGGTCTGGCCCTTGCGAGCCTCGCCCGACTCCAGCAACGCCTCGATCGCCAGCGGAATTGAAGCGGCCGAGGTATTTCCCTGCCGTGCAATGTCTCGCGCGACGACGACGCGGCTGGGCAGCTTGAGAGCGCGAAACATGGCGTCCGTGATGCGCATATTCGCCTGGTGTGGCGCGAAGACGTCCAGATCCTCCGGGCTCAGGCCGGCAGCATCCAGCGCTTCAGCAGCCGTCTTGGCCATCGTGTAGGAGGCCCATTTGAAGACTGGATTGCCTTCCATCCTCAGCGTCGGCCAGTTCGCCTCGCCCGCGGTGGACCGATATGACCCTCGATCCCACGCCAGGGCGGCATCCCAGGGGTCGGTCTGCTGGATCAGTGGAGCTTGGTCGCCATCAGACCCCCACACCACCGGTCCGATTCCAGGAAAATCACTGGGTCCGATCACAGCAGCACCGGCTCCATCTGCGAAGAGGAATGCCGTAGACCTGTCGGAGCGGTTGGTCATGTCCGTGAGCCGCTCGACGCCGATGATCAACACATACTTAGACGCGCCCGTGCGAATGAAGGAATCTGCCATCGCCGTCGCGTAGCAGAACCCAGCACACGCAGCTGAGATGTCGAAAGCCGCAGCGCTTTTGGCCCCCAGTTCACTGGCAATCGTGGTGGCCACGGCAGGCGTTTGATAGAGGTGGGTCACTGTCGAAACGATCACCGTGTCGATCTGACCGGCCGCAATTCCGGCCCGATCGAGCGCCTTGCGGGCAGCGGCAAGCGACATCATCTGGATGGTCTCGTCATCAGATGCCCAGCGGCGCTCGATGATCCCGGATCGAGTGCGGATCCACTCGTCGGAGGAATCGATCATCGTGCAGATCTCGGCGTTGTCCACTACGCGACGCGGTCGATATCCACCGAATCCGAGGGTGGCGGCGTACTTAGCGCCCGGTGTCACTGTCAGCATCATCGGGTGACCTCAGTTGCGTCGGCGGATTCGACTGTTGGATGTAGCCGGAGCAGTGGCTGACCAGGGGCGACAGGGTCACCGTCCTCGACCAACCACTCGACGACGATGCCACCATGCGGTGCGTTGACCGGCACTTCGTCGCGGAAATTCTTAACCATCCCGACGGTGCTATTGCTCGGTAAGAGCGTTTCAGGCTCAATGTCCTCGGTGCGAATGAATTGCCCTTTGCCGGGGGAGACTACGAGTCGCCAGGTCGGATTACCGGCGATCGGGGAAGCACTCGCGGCGCCGCCGTGTTTGTACGCGAACTCCATTGCCTCCTCGAGCTGATCAGGGGTGTTGAGGGCGTAAACCTCCGTACCCTTCAGGTTTCGCTTGGCGATTCCAGTGAGGGTGCCCGCCGGGGGCATCTCAAGCAGACCCGTAACGCCCAGATCAGCCATCGCGGCCATGCAGCGATCCCACCGCACCGGTGCAGCGACCTGTCCCACCAACCGCCGCAGTACCTCCCGACCGTCATGCACGACCTGACCATCGGCATTCGACAGTAAGCGAGTTCGCGGATCGTGCGTGGAGATGGCGCGGCCGAGTGCGGTAAGTCGCGCGACGGCTGGCTCCATGTGCACGGTATGAAACGCCCCGGCGACACTGAGCTCAATCAGCCTCGCACGGGCCGGCGGATTGGCAGCCAGGGCGGCCAGCTGATCCTTGGTGCCCGCGGCGACGATCTGCCCGCTGCCATTGTTGTTGGCTGCAGTCAGGCCATGTGCTGCCAGAGCGAGGAGTACGTCGTCAGGATCACCACCGATGACGGCAGTCATGGAGGTTGGGGTCGCCGCACTGGCCTCGGCCATTGCATGGCCGCGCTCCCGTACAAAAACCATCGCCTGCTCTGCGGATAGAACGCCTACACCCGCCGCGGCAGTCACCTCTCCGACGGAGTGACCTGCAACGACGCCGACGAGCGGATAAGCATCGGCCGGGTGGGGGAACAGCTCGAGGGCGGCGAGTAAGCCGGCGGCGACGAGAAGCGGTTGGGCAATGGCGGTATCTCGGATCGTTTCCGCGTCTGCCTCAGTGCCGTAATGCCTCAGATCCAGGCTGGATACCGCGGAGAGCCAGTTAAGCCGGTCAGCGAAAGTGGGTACCTCAAGCCAAGGGCCTAAGAACCCCGGTGTCTGCGCCCCCTGACCCGGCGCCACAATCGCGAGCACATATGCACTATTTCCCGGCCTCGCATGAAAGGCCGTGCGGGGAGGCCACGAATCTTCGGACGTCCTATTGTCACTTCTCGACAAGTGGGTCTGTGCTTGTTCGCATACCCCGCTTCACATGTCAACATCCCACGCTGCGTGGGATGTTGCCGCTGTGCATGGCGTGTGCACGCCACGTACAGCGTGAGCAATCTAGGTACGGCTTTCGGTTTCATCGCCCAGTAGGTGTGGGCTCTTCCTGGTGAGAACGATCGAAGAGCCGGCCCAAGGTAACTGCAAGGCGGAGCGCGTACGCGTCGCGTGGGTCGGTCGGGCTGTAGCCCGTGACTTCATGGATCCGCCGCAGCCGGTACCGGACGGTATTGGCGTGAACGAACAAAGCACGTGCGGCCGCCTCCACCGAGAGACCTTGATCCAGAAAGGTCACGAGGGTCTCGAGCAAACCCCCACCGGCAGCCTGCAGGGGCTGATAGATGTCGTTTGCCAGTGCTCGGCGGGCATGACCGTCACCAGACAGTGCCCTTTCTGGCAGCAGGTCCTGAGACGTCACCGGCCTCGGCGCTTCCGGCCAGCCGGCTGCAGCGCGGTACCCAGAAATTGCCTCCCGCGTACTCGTCGCCGCATCCATCAAATGCTCAACCGGCGGTCCCACGATGACCGCTCCTGGACCAAAGAGGGTGACGAACCTGGTCACAATCTCCACTGCCTGATCAGCGGCGTTGATCGCCGCGCCACCCAGTACAACGACCATCCTGTCGCCCTGCACCGCCCCCAGCATGTCGGTCCCCGCAATCGCGGCAGTATGCCTAATCGCTTCCAGGGCCTGGGTGGGTTCCATTTCAGGAGCCGGGCCGACGACGACAACCACGCCGGCCGTCGAGTGCCAACCTAAGGTAGAGGCGCGTGACAGCACCGTCTCATCGGTCTCCCCGCGCAGCACGGCGTCCACGACCAATGCCTCGAGTCGCTCGTCCCAAGCTCCTCGAAGCTCCGCAGCCCGCGCATAGATCTCAGCCGCCGAAAAGGCGACCGCTCGGCTGTATTGGTCGATCGCCGCATGCAGAATCGGCCGGTCCCCTCTTGGCATCAACTGATCGATCTGGTTCTCGACAACTTCGATGGTCGTCCGTACCAGCTCCACTGTCTGGTAGAGGGAAATCTTGCGTGCCAGCTCACGCGGTGCCGAGCCGAAGACCTCCGAGGTCGCCGGCACCTCCGGGCCAGGAGCGGCGAACCATTTCACGAAACCGTCAATGCCAGCCTGGGCCACCAGCGTGATCCATGAGCGATGCTCAGCATCGAGCCTCCGAAACCAGTGATGCCGCTCCTCCATCTCCGCGATGGTGGCGGTAGTCATTTTGTCGGTGACACCAGCGAGCCGCTTCGCGATCGTGGCTCGAGTCTTGGCCGACGGCAGCAGAGATCTATTGATCCCTCGAGTGCTCGCGGCCATAGGCTTGACTGTAATGGTCAGCTATCAGCGTCAAGGCGCGCTAGCAAGCTGAAGCCTGACAAGTCGGTGGCGGATCGGAGGCCCGGCGAACACATGAGTGATCTTGATACGCGGCCGCAGGAGTACCTGTCCGCCGGACGCCTCGGGAGCGGACCCGAGGAGCTGTTGCTCACCGCCCGCCGGGTCCCTCTCGGCCGAACGACCGAGGTAGCACGCGCCTTACCAGATAGACAGATCCGCATGATCGGCGCCTGGTGTTTCCTTGATCATTACGGCCCCGAGGATGTCAGTGGCTCGGCCGGTATGCAGGTCTGGGCTCATCCGCATACCGGCCTACAGACGGTCAGCTGGCTACTCGATGGCGAAATCGAGCATCGTGACAGCCTCGGCTCACGAGCGATGGTACGACCGGGCGAGCTCAACATCATGACGGCTGGCCACGGCATTGTGCACAGTGAGATCTCCCTGCCAGATAAGCCGCCGATGCTGCATGGCGTGCAACTGTGGGTCGCGCTGCCCGAGGCCGTGCGGGATCGTGAGCCGATATTCGACAGCTATACCGATCTGCCAGACCTGATCAGGGCAGGTGTCATCGGCAAGGTGTTGATCGGCGAAGTGGATGGAACCAGGTCACCGGCACTGGGGTACTCACCGCTTTGTGGCGCAGAGTTGAGACTTGATCCGGGCGCGGATGTGGCGCTTTCCCTCGATGAGGGCTTCGAATACGGCATTTTCACGGTTGCCGGCGCGGTCATCGCCGAATCGACCACGGTCGGAGTTGATCAGCTGCTCTACTTAGGCGACAGTCGGCGCAGCCTCCATCTGCGAAGCCCGTCCGGCGGCCAGGTGATCATCCTCGGCGGCCAGCCCTTCGCCGAGGACATCGTGATGTGGTGGAACTTCATCGGACGCAGCCATGCTGAAATCGTCGAATTCCGATCGGCCTGGGAGGAGCGCGAAGCACGATTTCCGCCTATCGTTAGCCGCTCGGAGAAAGCGATGGAGGCGCCGCCCATGCCGACGGTCCAGCTCAAGCCGCGTCCGCGGAGGAGCCGCGCGGAGTGAACCCCGTCGAAGCCTTGCGGGAGATTGGATTCCTGCTGGAACGCTCGCGTGCCGACACCTATCGGGTACGTGCCTATCGCGGGGCCGCGGAAGGAATTTCCAAGCTCAGTGAAGACGAACGTCGAGAGCATCAGGCGCAGGGCACCTGGGCAAAGGTCACTGGCGTTGGGCCCAAAACCGCAACCGTCATCACTCAGGCAATGAACGGCCAGGTGCCCGAGTATCTGCAGAAGCTGCGTGAGGAAAAGCAACCCCTTGTCGAGGGTGGGTTGGAGATGCGCGCTGCCATCAAAGGTGATCTTCACTGCCACTCCTCATGGTCCGACGGCGGCAGTCCGCTCGAGGAAATGATGATCACTGCACGGGCGCTCGGTCACCAGTACTGCGCTATCACCGATCACTCGCCGCGGCTTCAGGTGGCGCGTGGGTTGAGTGCTGACCGATTGCGGGAGCAAATGAAGGTCGCCGCCGACCTGAATCAGGCAATGGCGCCGTTTCGCTGCCTGCCGGGCATCGAGGTCGACATCCTCGAGGACGGCGGTCTTGACCAGGAAGATGCGCTGTTGGCTGAACTGGACGTGGTCGTATCGAGCGTCCACTCCAAGCTGCGCTCTGATTCGGAGACCATGACGCACCGCATGGTCGGCGGCATAGCCAATCCGCGCACGAACATCTTGGGTCACTGCACAGGTCGTCTGATCGAGGGTGAACGCGGGATCCGTCCGGAGTCGGTTTTCGATGCCGAGGTGGTTTTCGAGGCTTGTCGTACGTTTAACGTGGCCGTGGAGATCAACTCACGTCCGGAGCGCCGGGACCCGCCCACCAGACTGCTCAAGATGGCCATGGACATGGGCTGTCTGTTCTCCCTTGACACGGACGCTCACGCGCCCGGACAGCTCGAATTTCAGATCTACGGTTGCCAACGAGCCCAGGATCTCGGCTTAGATCCGGCCCGGGTGATCAATACCTGGCCAGTCGATGAACTGCTCGACTGGTGCGCCAAAGCCTGATCGAAGGTAGGGACTGGTGGATGAGAAGGGGCAGCTCCATGAGCCTGGCGAGCCGGCCGCCGTACCGATCTTCTTCCTCTCCGACAGCACCGGTATCACGGCCGAGACGATGGGCAACGCTCTGCTGATCCAGTTCCCGAACCTCCGGTTCGAGCGTCGTCTCATACCCTTCATCTCCACCGTGGAAGAGGCTCGCCGGGTAGTAGCGATCTTGGATGCCGCTGCCGCGGGACCGGTGACTCCCTTGGCCTTCTCGACAACCGCCGTTGAAGAGGTCCGTCAGGAGCTGCTGCGTACCAAGTGCCCACTGATCGACTTCTTCGATTTGCACATGGAACGTGTCGAGTCGATCTTGGGCGCCAAAGGCGTACGCGCGGCGGCCCGGTTGCACGGGATGGGGGACGTCAAGCGTTACAACGCGCGAATGGCAGCCGTCGAGTACGCGATCGAACACGATGACGGTCAGAGCATGCGAGCGCTGAATAAGGCAGATGTGATCTTGGTTGCCCCATCCCGCTGCGGCAAGACACCAACGACGATGTATCTGGCCTTGCAGCACGGCATCTTCGTCGCCAACTATCCGCTGGTCGAGGAGGACTTCGAGATTGCCGAGCTGCCGCGCCCGGTACGCGAGCTGCGTGACCGCTGCTTTGGCATGACGACGACGCCGGCGCGGCTCAGCCAAGTTAGACACGAGAGACGGCCCAACTCCCGCTATGCCTCGCTTGAGCAGTGCACCTACGAGCTGCGCCAGGCGGAGGCTATGTACCGCAACCATCGACTTCCCGTGATCAACTCCTCGACCAAGTCCGTGGAGGAGATGTCCACCGTGATCTTGCAGACTCTGAACCACACGTCGTAGACGCGTACGGGCAGGACCGAGATGATCAGACTTGGCGGTGAGCGCCAGGCCACGTCCTGATCGGGTTAGGGTCGGCGGGTGGATGACATGAGCCTGGCCGCCGACCTAGTCCGCGAGGCGGGAACCCTGGCCAGCGAGATGCTCAGCGCGGGTTTGGAGACTCGCTACAAGACCTCGCTCTCAGATGTGGTGTCAGCGGCGGATCAGGCGGGTGAGGAACGGATCACTGCCAGGCTTGCAGAGAGCCGGCCCGACGACGGACTGATCGGTGAAGAAGGTGCTCGCAAACCAGGGAACGGCCGAACCTGGTATGTCGACCCGGTCGACGGCACCTACAACTTCCTCTCCGGAATTCCGTACTGGTGTTCCGCCATTGGCCTCGTCGACACCGATGGACCACTGTTGGGAGCGGTGTATTACCCGGCCGTCGATCAGCTTTGGCTGGGTGGGCGGGAAGTTCCCACCACACTGAACGGCAAACAGGTGCCGTCACTTCTGAGCCAAGGTCTGTCAGAGATCTCGGTGGCCACCTACTTCCACCCGCGGCACCTGCTGGATCTGCAACGTCTCACCGCGTGGCAGTCCGCGGTCGCCTCGGCCGCGACGCTGCGGATCCTGGGATCGGCTTCCATCGATCTGGCTGGCGTGGCGAGCAGTCGGCTCGGTGTCTTTCTGCAAGCCAATCTGAACGGCTGGGACTGGTATCCCGGTGCGGCGCTAGTCATCGGCGCTGGCGGCGTCGCCGACGAATTCCCCGTCGGTGCTAATCGCTGGCACATTGCCGGCAACGCCCAAGCCGTCGAAGAGGTCAAGATCGCGCTGCAGAGAATTTCCTAGCTCGCGGGAAGCCCTTTACGCGTTAGCGCCCTCTTGGGTAATTCCGGCGGCGGCGGTGGGGTCAGCGAGCTGGTAGCGATCAAAGGCCTCCGCAGCCGCTCCGGAGTCATACTGTCCATCGCGGGACAAGCTTTGCAGCGTGGCAACCACGATCGACTCAGCATCGACCAGAAAGTAACGACGGGCCGCTGCCCTGGTATCGGCGAAGCCAAAGCCGTCGGTACCAAGTGAACACCAGGTGTGACGTACCCAAGGCGCGATCTGATCTTGGACCGCGCGCATGTAGTCACTGGCCGCGATCACCGGACCCGGTGCGCCATCCAGGGCGGACCTGACATAGGGCGACCGCCGCTCCTCCCGCGGATGCGTAAGGTTCCATTTCTCCACATCGACCGCGTCGCGCCGCAACTCATTCCACGAGGTGACCGACCAGACATCCGCAGCGACGCCCCACTGATCGGCCAGCATCTGCTGCGCCTTGAGGCCTGCGGGCATGGCTACGCCGGAGACCAGGATCTGAGCCCGAGGATGATCACCTTCAAGTGCGGACGGGGCAAAGCGGTACATCCCACGCAGCAACGCCTCTACGTCAAGATTGTCGGGAGGTCCCGGCTGAGAAACCGGCTCGTTGTAGACCGTCAGGTAGTAGATCAGGTCCTCACCGTCGGGGTGGTCGGGATCGTCGTGCCCGTACATGCGTCGCAAGCCGTCCTTGACGATGTGCGCGATCTCGAAGCCGAAGGCCGGATCGTAGTGGACGACCGCCGGGTTGGTGCTAGCAAGCAGCGGTGAATGACCATCGGCGTGCTGCAACCCTTCGCCGGTAAGCGTCGTACGGCCGGCAGTCGCACCGATCAAGAATCCGCGAGCCAGCTGATCTGCCGCCGCCCAGATCCAGTCGCCACTTCGCTGGAATCCGAACATCGAGTAGAAGATGTAGAACGGAATCATCGGCTCACCGTGCATCGCGTACGCCGAGCCGGCCGCAGTCACCGATCCCATGGCGCCGATCTCGGAGATGCCCTCGTGCAGCAGCTGGCCTTTCTCCGATTCCTTGTAAGACAGTAAGAGCTTGCGGTCGACCGACTCATACGTCTGGCCGTGCGGGTTGTAAATCTTGGCCGTTGGGAACATCGAGTCCATACCGAAGGTCCGGAACTCATCCGGTGCAATCGGCACGATGCGATGCCCGATCTCCTTGTCTCGCATCAAATCGCGAAGCAGCCGTACAAAGGCCTGGGTAGTGGCCACTTTCGTCTTTTCCCCGGCCGGCTCCATCAGCGGCGCATAGACCTCGTCGCCTGGCAGCTTGATGACCGTCGGCCGCACCCGGCGCTCGGGAAGATAGCCCTTCAATGCGCGCCGTCGCTCCTGGAGGTATCTGATCTCATCTGAGTCGTTCCCTGGGTGGTAGTACGGCGGGTCGTAGGCGTCCTCGAGCGCGCTGTCGGGTATCTCCATGTAAAGCCGGTCACGGAAGGCCTTGAGGTCTTTGGTGGTCAGCTTCTTCATCTGATGGGTGGCGTTCCTGCCCTCCAGGGCGTCGATGGTCCAGCCCTTGACCGTTTGCGCCAAGATCACTGTCGGCTGACCGACGTGCTCAGTCGCTGCCTTGAAGGCCGCGTATACCTTGCGGTAATCGTGCCCGCCACGAGACAGCCGCTTGATCTGGTCATCGGTCATTCCAGAGACCATCTTTTGCAGCCGGGGATCGGAGAAGAAGTTGTTGCGAATGTACGCGCCGTCCTCCACCAGATAGGTCTGGAACTGGCCATCCGGCGTGGTGTTCATCTTGTTCACCAAGGCGCCATCTGCATCGGCTGCAAACAATGGATCCCAGTCCCGGCCCCAGAGCACCTTGATCACGTGCCAGCCGGCGCCGAGGAAGATCGACTCGAGCTCCTGGATGATCTTGCCGTTGCCCCGAACCGGACCGTCAAGCTGCTGCAGGTTGCAGTTGATCACCCAAGTGAGGTTGTCGAGCTCCTCCCGAGCCGGCAGCCCGATCGCGCCTAGCGCCTCCGGCTCGCCCATTTCTCCATCGCCGAGGAATCCCCATACGCGTTGTTGCGAGGTGTCTTTGATGCCGCGGTTGAGTAGGTAACGGTTGAACCGCGCCTGGTAGATCGAGTTAATGGCGCCGATGCCCATAGAGACTGTCGGGAACTCCCAGAAGTGAGGCATCAGCCGGGGGTGTGGATAGGAGGAAAGTCCCTTGCCGGGTCCATGCGAGACCTCTTGCCGGAAGGCGTCGAGGTGTTCGGTCGTCAACCGACCTTCCAGGTACGCCCGGGCGTAGATGCCTGGAGACGCGTGCCCCTGGATATAGACATGATCGCCGCCGCCGGGATGCTCTTTGCCACGGAAGAAGTGGTTGAAGCCGACCTCGTACAAGCTGGCCGCACTCTGATAGGTCGCGATGTGGCCGCCGACCTCCAAACCCTTGCGGTTTGCCTTGCTGACCATGATCGCCGCATTCCAGCGGATGAAAGCGCGAATCCGTCGCTCGACGTGTTCGTCGCCTGGGAACCAAGGCTCTGATTCCGGCGGAATCGTGTTGATGTAATCGCTGCTGCGCAGGGCTGGCAGGCCGACCTGACGCGCGCGTGCCTCCTCCAGCAGCTTGAGCATGACGAACCGGGCACGATTTCTTCCCTTGTCCTTGATGAGGCCGTCCAGCGACTCCAGCCAGTCGGCAGTCTCTTCGGGATCGATGTCGGGAAGTTGGCTGGGCAAGCCGTGAGCAGTGATGGCCGGATGTCCGGGCGTAGCCATGGCAGCTCCTTACGTCTTATCCAACTCCGGACCGGGGCTGGAGGTGCAGGCCGCACTGTGTTGCGCATCCATCCTGTCACCTCCGGAAGATCAACCTCCGTTCGCGGGAACCTGCTCTTTGCACTGCAACGCTCGGCGTCACGGGCGATAGCGCTTGTGAATCGGCTGCCCGCGGCGCGCCCACCGCCTGACACGGGGTTACGCCAAGAGCATGCCTCTGGCAGGCTGTGCCAAGGAGGTTCACCCGGACTGAACTCGTTTGCTTCGGCGCCAGCCGGAGCTGTCGAAAGGAGGCGGCACGCCGAGATGAGCGGGGCCCTCTCTCGCCGTGATCGGACGGCTACGGCGCGCCGCGGCTGCCAGGCTACGTGGTCGCTGTTTTGGAGGCATGGGTGACCTCCACAGCTGGTGCCGGGGGATCGAAGAGTTTGAGTGACAAGCTGGGTCTTTCACGGGGCTTGGTCGTACAAGAACTTGGCTGGGACGAGGACGTCGACGACGACGTCCGGATGATGATCGAGGACGCGATCGACGGAGAGCTCATCGAAGAGGCGATGGAAGCCGTGGATCTGGTGCTGCTGTGGTGGCGCGATGAGGACGGCGACCTGGTGGATGGCCTCGTCGATGCGCTGACCGACCTCGCTGACAGCGGCTACATCTGGCTGATGACCCCGAAGGTCGGGCGCAGCGGCTATGTCGATGCGGCCGACGTTGCAGAGGCTGCGCTGACCGCGGGTTTGGCGCTGACCAACAGCGTTCAGGCATCGCCTGATTGGACAGCCACCAAGCTGGTACGTCCGAAAGGCGCGCGTCGGTGACGCTGTACCAAGAGGATGCGTCGGGGACGCGGGTCCAAGAGGAAGCGTCGGGGATGCGGGGGCTCGGCCAGCCGGCTCCGAGCTTTACCGCTCGCAATCAGCATGGTGAGCTGATTACCAGTAGCAGTCTGCGTGGTGCGCCAGCGGTGATCATCTTCTATCCCTGGGCCTTCTCCAGTATCTGCCACGATGAGCTGGCCGCCATTCGCGATGATCATGAAAGCTTTGTTGCCTTGGGGTCCCGGGTGTTGGCAATCTCCTGCGATGCCATCTATGCGCTGCGCGCGTACGCGGATACTGAGGGCATTCCGTTCGATCTGCTCAGTGATCATTGGCCGCACGGGGCGATTGCTCAAGCCTTTGGCGTATTCGATGAACAGGCCGGTTGCGCACGGCGCGGCACCTTCGTACTGGATTCGACGGGCATGATCAAGTGGCAGCAGATCAATCAGATCAATGAACCCCGTGAGATCGCCGCCGTGCTAGCGGCAACTGCAAATCTATGATGGCCCCGTGCCACTGACAGGGGAATACGAACCCAGTCCGCGAAAGCAGACACGGGACCAGGTCGAGCGATATGAGGCCACCGATGGCCGCGAGGCCAACACGCTGGCTGGGACCAATTGGCCGGTTGTCATTTTCACAACCCGGGGTCGCCACAGCGGCAAGATCAGGAAGTTTGCGTTGATGCGGGTGGAGCATGACAGCAAGTACGCCATGGTGGCCTCCATGGGCGGAGCTCCGACGCATCCGGAGTGGTATTTGAACGTCACGGCCGATCCTGAGGCGTTGATGGTGCAAGACGGCGTCGAGCGTTTCGACGCCACCGCCCGAGAACTGGAGGGCGAGGAACGGGAAATCTGGTGGCAGCGGGCCGTCGAGGCCTATCCGCCGTACGCGAAGTATCAAGAGAGGACCGAGCGACAGATTCCGGTGCTGTTAGTCGAGCGAAGCTAGCTCGTGCAGCGGGAGACCGGCGCTGGCAGATAAGTCACAACAGGGCAGAATGACGTCCATGATCCATGTTCAGCCGTTCGGCAGTACCGGTCACCAGAGCACGCGCCTTCTCTTCGGAGCTGCCGCTCTCGGCAATGTCAGCCAGGATGAGGCTGATCAGACCATGGAGCTGATCCGGGAGCACGGAATCAACCACATCGACACAGCGGCGAGTTATGGCGAGGCGGAGCTGCGCCTTGGGCCGTGGATGGAGACACACCGCGAGGAGTTCTTCCTGGCCACCAAGACCGGTGAACGTACCCGGGCCGAGGCATACAACGAGATCCAACGCTCATTGGAACGGCTGCGTACCGACCGGATCGATCTGATCCAGCTGCACAACCTGGTCGACGAGGACGAGTGGCGGACGGCCTTCTCGCCAGGCGGTGCCTTGGAGGGTGTAGTCGAGGCGAAGGACGATGGCCTCGTCCGCTTCATCGGGGTCACCGGTCATGGCGTGACAGTCGCGGCTCAGCATCTGCGGTCGTTGCAGGAGTACCCCTTCGACTCGGTGCTGCTGCCTTACAACTTCCCGATGTCGCGCAACGAGCGCTACATCGCAGACTTCGAGCAGCTGGTCGCCCTCTGTGTCGAGCGCGGCGCCGCGATTCAGACGATCAAGTCGATTACCCGAGGTCCGTGGGGTGATCACGAGCCGACCGCCAACACCTGGTACGAGCCGCTCACTGATCAAGACGCCATTGACACCGCGGTGGATTGGGTCCTCGGCCGCGAAGGAATCTTTCTGAACACCGTCGGCGACATCCGTATCTTGCCTAAGGTGATTGATGCGGCCGAGCGGTTTACCCAGCGGCCGAATGACGAGCAGATGCGGGCCCTTGAGAGGGCCTTCGGACTTGAGCCGCTCTTCGTCTGAACGTTCCCTTGCCAGGTGCGTGAGTCGCGTAACTTGAGCGCCCAGAGCCTGACGAATGACCGGGAGGCAGACGAATGAGTGACGAGCTCACCAGTGCGCTCGTCAGCTTGCTCGTAGTGGCGCTGGTAGCCGCGCTCGCCCCGTTCATCGTGGCTTTAGTTCCACGGCTTCGCGTCCCTCAAGTAGTGGTGCTCATCGTCGGAGGCATAATCGTCGGCCCACAGGTTATGCATCTGGCCGAGCCAAAAAGCATCGAGCTGCTGTCCAACGTCGGCCTGGGGTTCATCTTTCTTCTCGCCGGCTATGAGCTGGAGCTCGCACTCTTCAGGCAGCGGCCCGGAAAACTCGCGATAGTAGCTTGGGTCGCCTCTGCCGTCATCGCCGGCGTAGTCGTGGGGCTGCTTGCCGTCATGGGATTGGTACGCGCATTCGTCCCGGTGGCGCTCGGGCTGACTACGACAGCGCTGGGCACGCTGCTTCCCATTCTGCGGGACAACAACATGCTCAGGGGATCGTTCGGCTCCTACCTGCTGGCCGGCGGGGCCGTGGGTGAATTTTTCCCCATCGTTGCGATCGCAATCTTTCTCGGGTCAAACGGCAGGTTTCTCGGTCTGATGTCGCTGCTGGCAGTCGCTGTGATCGCTCTGGTGCTAAGCCTGATCCCAAGACTTGGGAGGGGTGGGCGGCTCGCCCAGATATTGACAGAAGGACAAAATGCCACAGCGCAGACCACCCTGCGGTGGACGGTGGTGATGCTCCTCCTGCTGCTGCTCATTGCCAACACATTCGGCCTCGACGCTGTCTTGGGTGCATTCTTGGCCGGAGTGGTGTTACGTCGTTGGGCGCCCGGCGATGTCCATTCCTTAGAGGAAAAACTAGATGCCGTCGGCTACGGCTTCTTTATCCCAATATTCTTCGTAACTTCAGGAATGAGCCTTGACCTGCACTCCATCGTGCAAGCACCCGGCCGGCTCTTGTTGTTCTTCGTCTTGTTACTTGTTGTCCGCGGACTGCCGACACTGCTGGTATATCGATCCGCTCTTCCGCGGCCGCAGCGGTTCGAACTTGTGTTCCTTTTAGCAACAGCGCTGCCGCTTCTCGTTGCGCTAAGCGAGATCGGGCTGCAGAGCGGCATCATGCTGCCGCAAAATGCGGCCGCTTTGGTTGGAGCTGGTGTGCTCTCGGTGCTGGTCTTTCCGGCAGTCGCCGTTGGCATCGGCCGGCGTGTTGCCCCATCTCCTGACACAGTCACTGGTACCCGGCTATGACGTTGCCCGGACGACGGAACCTTGCCAGCTGCGCATTGTGTGGGAGCAAGCAGACTCGAACTGCTGACCCCTTCCTTGTAAGGGAAGTGCTCTACCAACTGAGCTATGCTCCCGGGTCGCTGCCGCGTGTACGCAGCCGACAAGACTAGTGTGTCGGTTCTGGCTCGACCAAGTTATAGGGAGCTGCCCGCGCTATGCCGACGCTCGCAGCTCACGAGTGTGACCCACTGGAGTAGGCGTGCCCAATAAAAATCTCGCCGCGGCCCTTGGGGCTTTGACCGGCCTGGTCAGCATGGTCGCGATGATTCGACTGGTTTCTGGCGCGTTTAGCCACGGGATGTCCGCCTTCGCTTGGATAGCCATCCTGCTGGCGATGCTGCCGTGGATTGGGTACGCGGCATGGCGCGCTCGCCACGGCCATCTCAGCAGACGCGGGGCGGTAGCCGTGCTGCTGCTCAACCTTGTCGGGTGTGTGGTTGTCTGGCTGTTTGTCCTTGGACCCGTGGTTGCCCTGGCCTGTTCCCTCGGGGCGTTCGTGGTCATCTGGGTAAGCGATTGGCCGCCGCGCCGCCCGATCGGCGAAGAGCGGTTCGTCCGTATCGAGGAGCTGCACAGCGCAGACGACTCCTGACCCGGACTTCGCAGCTGGCCCGATCGTTCGCGCACGGGCGCCAGGGCCCGGGCAAGTAGAGTGGATCATTGTGGCCGGACCCGACTTCCCAGTCGCGCTCGCTGACCTTGACAAGGCTTTGAGCTCGATTGAGGCTGTTATCGACCCGGCTCGTACGCGTACTGAGATCACGGAATTGGAGCAGCAGGTGGCTGCTCCCGATCTGTGGGACAACCCGGACAACGCCCAACGCGTGACATCGCGACTATCGGTCCTACAGGCCGAGGTCGATCGATTGGTCGGACTTCGCTCTCAGCTGGACGATCTTGGCGTTCTGGTCGAGCTCGGACAGGAAGAGGGCGATCAAGCCAGCCTTACCGAGGCAGGCGAAATTCTCGCCTCGCTGCAGAAGGCGATCGAAGTTCTTGAAGTACGGACCCTGCTGTCTGGTGACTACGACGAGCGCGAGGCGCTGGTCACTATTCGGTCCGAGGCCGGAGGCGTAGACGCGGCCGACTTCGCCGCCATGCTGTTGCGCATGTACCTGCGCTGGGCCGAACGTCATCGCTACTCGACCGAGGTTTATGACACCTCATACGCCGAGGAAGCGGGCATCAAGTCGGCGACATTCCAGGTGAAAGCCCCCTTCGCGTACGGAACCTTGTCGGCCGAACAGGGCACCCATCGGCTGGTGCGGATTTCGCCATTCGATAACCAGGGACGTCGCCAGACCTCATTCGCCGGTGTCGAGGTGCTACCTGTCACCGAGGCTGCCGATCACATCGACATCCCCGAGTCAGAGCTGCGCATCGATGTCTTCCGCTCCTCCGGGCCAGGCGGACAGAGCGTCAACACCACTGACTCGGCGGTACGCATCACCCACCTGCCGACCGGCATCGTGGTGTCCTGTCAGAACGAAAAATCCCAGTTACAGAACAAGGCAGCGGCGCTGCGTGTGCTGCAGTCCCGCTTGCTGGAACGGGCTCGGCAGGAACGCGAGGCCGAGCTCAATGCACTCAAGGGCGACGGTGGCAATAGCTGGGGCTCACAGATGCGGTCCTACGTGCTGCACCCATACCAAATGGTGAAGGACCTGCGGACCGAGTACGAGGTCTCCTCGCCGGACGCGGTATTCGACGGCGACATCGACGGCTTCATAGAGTCCGGCATCCGCTGGCGCAGAACGCGCGAGACGGCGGCTAGCTAAAACAGCTGAGCACGGATCCACATGACGGGCTCACCCCGGTGATCGTGTCTCGTTACCAAAGCTTCACTTAGACTCATCTCTGGCCGTCTGGCGTCCGCGAGGGCGTCGGAGCTGTCTATCGGGGGAAGCAAGACCGTGATTCGTTTTGAGAATGTCACCAAGACTTACGACGGCCAGCGCCGTGCAGCGCTCGGCAATATCAATGTCGACATCGACAAAGGGGAGTTCGTCTTCTTGGTTGGGGCCTCCGGCTCTGGCAAGTCGACGTTTCTCAGACTGATCCTGCGTGAGCAGCGGCCGAGCCAAGGCAAGGTCTTCGTTGCCGGCCGGGAGCTCAACAAGCTGCACAGTTGGAAGATCCCTGCGATGCGCCGTCAAATCGGCACCGTCTTCCAGGACTTCAGGCTGCTGCCGAACAAGAACGTGACCGACAATGTCGCCTTTGCCCTCCAGGTCATCGGCAAACCTGCCTCGACCATCAAGCGTGTGGTGCCTGAGGTGCTGGAGCTTGTTGGCCTTGGCGGCAAGGGCGACCGGCTGCCTGAAGAGCTTTCCGGCGGCGAGCAGCAACGTGTTGCGATCGCGCGGGCCTTCGTAAATCGCCCAATGATCTTGATCGCAGACGAGCCAACGGGGAATCTCGATCCGGCCACCAGCGTCGGCATCATGAAGCTGCTTGATCGGATCAACCGCGCCGATACCACCGTCCTGATGGCGACCCACGACTCCACCATCGTGGACCAGATGCGTAAGCGGGTGATCGAGCTGGACGACGGGGAAGTCGTCCGAGACCAGAGCAGAGGCGTGTACGGCTACCAGTGATTACTCAGAAGCGGAAGAACGTGTCTATGCCTGGTCGTAGCGTCGTCAACCGAACGACTGCTGCTTGTCGAGTTATTGGGGATATTTGATGCGTTTCCGCCACATCATGTCGGAGACCCGCGCAGGGCTTCGACAAAATTTGACCATGACCCTGGCGGTCATCATGACCATGTGGGTGTCACTGTCATTGTTCGGCGCCGGGCTGCTGGCTAGCCAGCAGGTCGACCTCATGAAGGGCCGCTGGTACGACAAGATCGAGATCTCCATCTTTCTGTGCGCCAAGGACACTCGCGGTGATCAATGTGATCCGGGCCAGGATGCAACGGAGGCACAGAAAGCTGAGATCCGGCGAACGCTGGAGACCAATCCCGAGGTCGCGCCGGAAGGAATCTACTTCGAGACCAAGCAAGAGGCGTACGCGGAATTCCAGAAAGCGTACGAGGGTAGCCCGATCCAGGACTCCCTGACTGTGGACCAGATGCAGGAGTCGTTCCGGGTCAAGCTCAAGAACCCGGAGGAATACCAAGGTGTGGTCAGTTCCGTAGTCGGTCTCAAAGGCGTCCAGAAGGTGCAGGATCTGCACCAGCTCCTCGATCCATTCTTCCGAGCATTGAATGTGCTCCAATGGTCGACCGCCGGCGCATCGGCGTTGCTGCTACTCGCCTCGGCACTGCAGATTGGAAACACAATTCGATTGGCGACTTTCGCGCGACGCCGCGAGATCGGCATCATGCGCCTAGTTGGAGCGAGCAACTTCTACATCACCGTGCCCTTCTTGCTTGGCTCAGTGATTTCGGCGTTGATCGGTGTAGCGCTGGCATGTCTGACCATGGCGGCTGGTGTCTATTTCTGGATCATTCGAGGGGTTCGAAACTCAGTCCGGTTCATAGCCTGGATCGGCTGGCAGCAGACCGCACTCGCCATGCTTGGCGTGGTCGTTGTGGGCGTTGTGCTTGCGGTAACCCCAACTCTTGTGACGACGAGGCGCTACCTCCGCGTGTGAACATCGTTCCCGCATGACTTCACTTACGTCACAAAAACATCACAAGTTGACCTAAATCACTCAAGTTTCACTTGAGAGTTTGTGCCTGATCGATGACGAAATGCGAGTTTCCGCGTTTTGGTGTTTCCGGCCGCTGCCGAGACCTGCCTACGATGCCGAGGCCGACGTGCAGCTGCGCAGCCAGTGACAGCAGCCGAAGCAGTCGGGTCGTTACAACCGAAGATTGATTGGGGAAAGCTGTGGTTCCGGACCTTCCCTACGTCCGCAAGGACGTTCCGGACGACAGCGAAGCACCTCAGCATGCTGGTCGCTTCGCCAGGCTGGCCGAGAGTGGGAAAACTCTCGCCACGTCGCCGACGTCCAAGGGCATAACTGCATACCTGTCAGCGGCATATCTCGCCGGCACGCGTACCGTGCGCACGGCAGTTGCCGTTGCGGTCGCGTCGGCGCTCGCCCTTACGTTGCTCGGGCCACAGGCTTCCGCCGACGAACTCACGACGCACCGGGCGCGGGTCAAGCAGCAGATCGCCAAGACCAAGGGCGATCTCAATGAATCGACCAAGGTGCTGAGTGCTGCGGCCGTTGCAGTAGACAAAGCACAAAACAAACTGGACGCGGCGACTGCCCAGCTCACCACGACCCGCCAGGAATTGGCCACGGCCAAGGCAAAGGACGTCGAGATGGCGGCGAGACTGCGGCAGGCTCGGGCCGAGCTCGCCGCGGCCGTTGCCGCTGTCGCTGCGGGACAGGCCCGATTGGACGCGGAACAGGCCAAGGCGGGTCAGATGGTTCGGGATCAATACCAGCAACAGACCAACCTGCTGCCGATCGCGGTGTTTGTCGATCCAGACTCCACCGAGGACTTGCAGACTCGGCTGCAGTGGTCGACCACACTGTTCGATACGACTCAGGCCCAGATCGATCGATTGACGCTAATGCAGCGCCAGCTCAACGCTGCTCGGGCCCGGCAGGCCGAGCTGGAGGCGAAGGTTGCGGCAGCTCGTCACGATGCTGCAGCCAACCTGAAGATCAAGAAGGCGCTGGAATCTCGCGCCGCCGCAGAGGAAGCCACCATTGCGCAACTGCTCCGCGAGCGGAAAACGGCCGAAGATGCGGCTGCAGACGACGTAGCCCAGGACAAGGCCCGCTACTCACAGTTAGTTAAGGAGCGGGCGTCGGTCGAGCGACGCATCGCTGCGCGGATCGCGAAGGCGGCGGCAGAGCGAAAGCGCGCTGCCGAGCGAGCGGCTGCTGAGCGTAAGCGCGCGGCTGAACGAAAGTCGAACGCCACACGGCGATCTCACTCGACCGGGCATGCTCGACGTTCCACCACGTCGAGCGCGGGCCACGGCTTTTCCTTCCCCGTGGCGGCTGGGATCACCTCACCTTTTGGAATGCGGTTCCATCCGGTGCTGCATTACTGGAAGCTGCACGATGGCACCGACTTCGGGGCTGCCTGTGGCACACCGATCCGCGCTGCCCATGCCGGGCGGGTCGCTGAGCGGTACTACAACGCCGGCTACGGCAATCGGCTGATGATTGACCACGGCTACATCGGTGGCAGGTATGTGACGACGGGCTACAACCACGCCAGCCGCTACATCGTCCACGTGGGTCAGCGCGTCCGGGAAGGCCAGGTCATCGGCTACGTCGGTACCACGGGCTTTTCCACTGGCTGCCATCTGCACCTGATGGTGTGGATCAACGGCCGCCTCCGGAACCCTATGACCTGGTTCTGACGACACCGACTTGTCGGTGTGTGTCGTCCGCTACGGCGACCATCGACGCTGACAAGTGGGCCGCTTAGCGCAAACCGGCATGATTGAGACCATGGCAAAGGAGAAAGGCCGCAGACTAGTCGCGCAGAACCGCAAGGCCAGGTACGACTACCACATCCACGACACGTACGAGGCGGGCATCGTCCTCAGTGGCACTGAGGTGAAGTCGCTGCGCGATGGACGTGCCAACCTGACTGACGCCTACGCCACCGTCGATGAAGGCGAGGTCTGGCTGCGAGGCGCGCACATTCCCGAGTACAGCCATGGGACCTGGACGAACCACACAGCCCGACGTACTCGCAAGCTGCTGTTGACTCGTCGGGAAATCTCCAAAATCGAGCGCGAGCTCGAGAGCTCAGGTACCACATTGGTGCCATTGTCGCTTTACTTCTCCAATGGGTACGCCAAGGTAGAGATCGCACTCGCCTCCGGCAAGCGGGAATACGACAAACGCCAAGCCATTGCGGCCCGTGAGTCGAGGCGTGAGGCCGAACGAGCCCTCGCGACCCGGCATCGGAGACAATGAGGTAATGGTGCAATTCCACGCGGCTGGCGGCCGTATTTGGCAGCTTGGCGGCCGACTCTCTCGGATCGTCATCGCGTTTCTCTTGATGGTCCTGACCGCGCTCGCTTGGTTCCTAGTGACGCCAACAAAGGCATACGCTGCCGACGATCAGATCGATTCCTTTCTCATCAACTACGACATGCAGCAGAGCGGCGTGCTCAAGGTGAAGGAGACGATCACCTGGCGCTTCGGCAGCAACTCCGGCCGGCACGGCATCCAACGCGACCTTGTCATCCGCGAACCTGATCCCGACAGCGACCAAGATTTCGTTTATGGGATCAGCAACATCACCGTCACGAGCCCCGACGATTACGTAGCAACCGACTTCAGCTCCAAGACCACGGAATCCCAGGGAGGCCGCG
>Ga0307288_10000112_pt1 | contig 29196 bp, 27 predicted proteins | sample ER_DNA_142_FD_194469 | JGI IMG/M metagenome (GOLD analysis project Ga0307288, IMG submission 194469) | Bulk soil microbial communities from the East River watershed near Crested Butte, Colorado, United States - ER_DNA_142 | ecosystem: Environmental > Terrestrial > Soil > Floodplain | place... | reverse complement strand
GTTCACGCGGCTGCGGGAGGCCCTCGCCGCATACCTCCGATCACAGACCGGCGTCGGGATCGCGCCCGAACAGGTCTGGGCGGGCAACGGGTCGAACGAGGTTCTGCTGCACCTGGTCCAGGCGTTCGGGGGAGTGGGCCGGACGGCGCTCGGCTTCACCCCGGCGTACTCGATGCACCCGATCATCACCCGGACAACCGGCACGACTTGGGTCGACGGTCTCCGCGGGACGACTAGCGGCCTCTTCGAGCTCGACGGCGACCTCGCCGTGCGCCAGGTCCGCCACCACCGGCCGCACGTCGTCTTCCTGTGCTCGCCGAACAACCCGACCGGTACCGCGCTCGACCTCGACGTCGTCGAGAGCGTCGTCGCGGCCGCACCGGAGTCGCTCGTCGTCGTCGACGAGGCCTACGCCGAGTTCGCCCGGCCCGGGACGCCGAGCGTGATGACCCTCCTCGACGGCCGACCGTTGCTCGTCGTCACGCGGACCATGAGCAAGGCGTTCGCCCTGGCCGGAGCCCGCGTCGGCTACCTCGCCGCCGACCCCGACCTCGTCGACGCGCTCCGGCTCGTGCGCATGCCCTACCACCTGTCCGACCCCACCCAGGCCGTCGCCCTCGCCGCACTGCGGCACGACGCGAACCTCCTCGCGACCGTAGAAGCCATCAAACGGCAACGCGACCGCATCGTCGCCGAGCTCGAGGCCATCGGGTACCCACCGGTGGCCAGCGACGCCAACTTCGTCCTCTTCGCCGGGCTCGCCGACGCTCACGCGACCTGGCAGTCACTGCTCGACCGGGGCGTTCTCGTCCGCGACGTCGGCATCCCGCACCACCTGCGCGTGACCGCCGGCACACCGGACGAGACGTCGGCGTTCCTACGGGCCATGGCCGATCTGCCACACTCGCACCGACAGCAGCACCAGCGCGCCGAGGGGACGAGGGCATGACGGACGCCGCGAGGCACCGCCGGGCCAGTCTTAGCCGCGCCACGAGCGAGTCGAAGGTCGACCTCACCCTCGACCTCGACGGCACCGGCGAGTCCGAGGTCTCGACCGGCGTGCGGTTCTACGACCACATGCTCGCCTCCCTGGCCAAGCACTCGCTTATCGACCTCACCGTGAACGCGACCGGGGACGTCGACGTGGACGCCCACCACACCGTCGAGGACGTCGCGATCGTCCTCGGAGACGCCCTGCGCGAGGCTCTCGGCGACAAGCGCGGCATCTCCCGCTTCGGCGACGCGACCGTGCCGCTCGACGAGGCGCTGGTCCAGGCCGTCGTCGACGTCGCCGGGCGCCCGTACTGCGTCCACACCGGGGAGCCGGAGGGCCAGGAGTACGTCGTCATCGGCGGTACCTACGCAGGGTCGCTGACCCGCCACGTCCTCGAGACGCTCGCCCACCACGCCGGCATCGCGCTTCATGTCCGCGTGCTCGGCGGCCGCGACCCGCACCACGTCGTCGAGGCGCAGTTCAAAGCGGTCGCCCGTGCGCTGCGGGCCGCCGTGGCGGTCGACCCGCGCGTGACCGGCATACCGAGCGCCAAGGGCAGCCTCTAGCGGTGGCCCTGCGCGAACCACCCGTGCGCAGACCTTCGGGCATCCTCCTCGTCCACGGCGGCGTCGCCGCCACGGTGTCGTGGGCCGAGACGGGCGTCTCGCCGTTGGCCGTCGTCCCCGAGGACGGCCGGTGGACCGCGGTGCTTCCCGTCGAGCAGTCGACCGCCGTCCGCCCGCCGTACGACGACGCGGTGACGATGCTGCTCAACCGGCCGGTGCCCCATCGGCTCCGGCCGGCCGTGGGCGTCGGTGTTGTCGGCCGCCGCGCCCTGCTCTGCGTGACGCCGGGCGGTTGGCGCGCGGTACGCCGGTGGCTGGTCTGGCAGCCAGGTCGCGGGGTGGTCCACCCCAGTGGCCTGCCGGTGGCCCGGCTGGCCGACGTCGTCGGCGCGGCGGGCGTCGACGATCCGGGAGCAGTCGGTGAGCTGGCCGACGTCCTGCACGACCCGGCCGGGGACGCCCGGGCCGTGACAGGCGACCTCTTGGAGGTGCTCAAGCTGCCCGGTGGCAGCTACCTCGACGGGTCCGCGGTCGCGGCCGACGCCTTCGGCGCGTCGGTGATCGCGCCGAAGCCCTCCGTCGTGCGCCGGTACGACAAGGCCGTGCACGATGATGTCAGATGGCGCGACGATACGGAGGACCGGCAACGATGAGCTCCCCGCCCACCGTGGTGGTCTTCGACTACGGCAGTGGCAACGTGCACTCCGCCGTCCGCGCCCTGGAGCGGGTCGGCGCCGCCGTCACCCTGACCGGCGACGCGACCGCGGCCCTGGACGCCGCCGGCCTGTTCGTGCCCGGGGTGGGGAACTTCCACGCCTGTATGCGAGGACTCCGGGACGCCGACGGCGCGCGGGTCATCGACGTCCGGCTGGCCGGCGGCCGGCCGGTTCTCGGGGTATGCGTCGGCATGCAGGTGCTCTTCGACGGCTCCACGGAGCCGTCCAAGGGCCTGTCGGAGGAGGGGCTGGGGGAGTGGCCCGGGATGGTGGACCGGCTGCCGGCCGACGTGGTGCCGCACATGGGCTGGTCCACGGTCGAAGCGGGACCCGACACGCGCTTGTTCGCGGGGGTCGAGGACGAACGGTTCTACTTCGTCCACTCGTACGCAGCGCAGGACTGGACGCTCCACCCCGTCGGGAGCTTCGCGGTGGTGGCACCGGTGGTCACCTGGGCGACGCACGGGATCGACTTCGTCGCCGCCGTGGAGAACGGGCCGCTGTGTGCGACCCAGTTCCATCCGGAGAAGTCCGGCGACGCCGGGGCGCACCTGCTGGAGAACTGGGTCAGGTCGCTGTGAGCGAGGGGTCGCGTCTGGAGCTGCTGCCGGCTGTCGACATCGCCGACGGCCGTGCGGTTCAGCTGATCCAGGGCGTGGCCGGCAGCGGTGGCGAGTTCGGCGACCCTCTTCACGCCGCGCTGGCCTGGCAGGACCAGGGCGCCGAGTGGCTCCACCTCGTCGACCTCGACGCCGCGTTCGGTCGAGGTTCCAACCGTGAGCTCGTCGACTCGATCGTCGGGAAGCTCGACATCAAGGTCGAGCTGTCCGGGGGGATCCGCGACGCCACGTCCTTGTCCGCCGCGCTCGCGTCCGGCTGCCGCCGGGTCAACCTCGGGACGGCTGCCCTCGAGCAACCCGAGTGGACCGCTGAGGCGATCGCCGAGCACGGTGACCGGATCGCCGTGGGCCTCGACGTCCGCGGGACCACGCTGGCTGCGCGCGGGTGGACGCGTAACGGCGGCGACCTGTGGGAGACGCTGGAGCGGCTCGACCGCGAGGGCTGCGCGCGGTACGTCGTCACGGACGTCCACAAGGACGGGATGCTCGCCGGGCCGAACCTCGGCCTGCTCCAGCAGGTGTGCGAGCGCACGTCCCGTCCGGTCGTCGCCAGCGGCGGGGTGTCGAGTCTGGACGACGTGCGGGCGCTGCGGCAGTTGGTGGGGGCCGGCGTCGAGGGGGCGATCATCGGGTCGGCGCTCTACCGGGGCGCGTTCACGCTGGCCGAGGCGCTCGAGGTGGCCGGGCGGTCATGACGGACCAGCGGCGCGCCGACCGGGAGCGACACTTCTCCGGCGGCATCTGGGAAAAGACCTACGGGTACTCCCGCGCCATGCGGGTGGACCGGTTCGTCCTCGTCTCGGGCTGCACGTCGATGGTCGAGGGCCGAGTGAGGTTTCCCGCCGACCCGGGCGCCCAGGTGCGCGTCGCCATCGAGACGGCCTTGGCGGCACTGGCGGAGCTCGGCGCCGCCGCGGACGACGTCGTCCGCACCCGGATGTACGTCACCCACCGCCGCGACTGCGACGCGGTGGGCCGGGTGCACGCCGAGCTGTTCGGGGCGAACCCGCCGGTGGCGACGATGGTCATCGTGTCCGGACTGCTCCACCCCGACATGCGCGTCGAGATCGAGGTCGAGGCGGTCCTGCCCGACTCCCAGATCGGATGAGGGGCACCTGATGACGGACACCGACAGCGCCGGGACCCCGTGGGCGGGGCGGTACCTCTTTGAAACGGAGTTCGACGCCGACCAGGGGGGTGCCGACGCGGAGGTGGCGGACGCTCTCGCGGAAGCCCACGAACGGCCGTCCGCGGAGGCCGACGCCCGGCTCGCCCGCGCGGCGGCGGCCGCCCGCTGGCTGGTTCCGGTTGTCGCGGTCCGAAGCGACGACGACGAGGGCGAGGACCCGCATACCGGCGACCCGCATACCAGCGACCCGCACACGGGCGACCCCCGCACCGACATGGCCATCCTCACGCTGGTCGCTCCGGACGGCCGTCGCGCCCTCCCGCTCTTCACCAGCGTCGCGGCGCTCGCCGCCTGGGATGCCTCAGCCCGACCGGTACCCGTGTCCGCCGCCCGGGCCGCGCAGGCGGCAGTGGCCGACGGTTGCCAGGTGGCGGTGGTCGACCTGGGTGGCGGCCACTCCACCGAGCTGCGTCCGAGCATGTTGTGGGCGCTCGCGCAGCAGGTCGAGTGGATGCCTGCGCACTACGATCCCGTCGTCGCGCAAGCGGTTTCGGAGGCCGTCGCGAACGAGCCGGACGTGGTGACCCACCAGCTCGAGGAGGGCGAACCGCTGGGGTGCGGCGTGCTGCGGGTAGTCCTGGGCATCCGCGCCGGGCTGAGCGAGGAGCTGGTCGAGTCGCTCGCCACCCGGATCGGGGAGGAGCTGGCGGTCGACGAGGACTTCCGCGCGCGGGTGGACGAGCTGACGCTGTCCGTGGCGTCGGTCAGGCGATGAGGCCGAGCGGCGTCGGGGTCTGGTCGAGCACCCGGGTCGGGTCCGCGCCGAGCACCTTGTCGAGGACCTCGGCGTAGACCGCTCGGAAGTCGACCGTCGTCTTGAGGTCGCCGTTGTCGAGATCGGTCAACGACGGTTGGTCCCCGTGGAACCCCGCCCGGACCGTGTCGCCGACGAGGAACACCGGGCCCGCGGTGCCGTGGTCGGTGCCCTGCGAGGCGTTGGCCCGCACCCGGCGGCCGAACTCGGAGTAGGCCATCACCACCACGTCCTTCACCCGCGGCGACCCGGCCAAGGCCGACCGGAACGCGGTGATCGCCTTGTCCACCTGGGTCAGCTGGGCGGTCTGGGCGATCTTCTCGTCCGCGTGGGTGTCGAACCCGGACGCCGAGACCGCGTAGACCCTGGTCGGCACGTCGGCCTTGATGCACCGCGCCACGACGTCCAGCTGAGCGGACAGCACGGCCCGCTGGCCGTTGCCTGCGGCGTCACCACCGGCCTCGTCCCCGGAGTCCGACGTGAGATGTCCGAACGTCTGCTCGCACCGCTGCTGGGCCGCGTACGACGCCACGACGAGGTTCGCCGCCGGGCCGTCGGCGGCGTCCGGCGTGGCGAACCCCTTCAGCACGGCGGCCGTCATAGCCGACGACGTGGACTTCCCCACCGAGAGCGCGGCCGCGGTGGCCTTGACGCCCACCGCCAGGGGCGGCAGCACCTCACCGATGTTGAGCGCCAGCAGCGGGTCGTCGCCGGCCGTGTCGAGCCACCGGCCGACCCACCCGGACGGCACCGGCGTCTCCGGCGACCCGGTCTGCCAGATGTCCATCGAGCGGAAGTGGCTGTGGTCCGGTTTCGGATACCCGACGCCGCGGACGATGGCCAGGTTCTGCTGTTTCCACAGATCGGCCAGCCCGGTCATCCCGGGGTTTAGACCGAACTGGCCGTCCAGGTGCAGGACCTCCTCGGGGGAGTACGCGAGCTCCGGGCGCGCATCGTGGTAGGCCGGATCGGCATACGGCACAACGGTGTTGAGGCCGTCGTTACCGCCGTACATGGTGACCAGGACAAGGATCGAACTGTTGGCCGGCAGCGGGTCCGACTGTCCGCGAGCCAGCACGTGCTCGAGCGTCACCCCCGCGGCGCCGGCCAGCAGGGCCGTCGCGCCGGCCACGCCGGACGCCCGCAGAAGGGTCCGCCGGGTCAGCCCGTCCATGGGCTTCTTCGGGTCCAGCGGCGGCAGGTTGGCCATCAGATCACCAGGTTCTCCGGGCTCACCAGCGCCATCGCGACGAGGCGCTGAGGGTCGTCGGTATGCGTCTTCAGCTCGGCCAGCGTGCGGTTCGAGAAGTCCGGGATGCCGAGGAGGTGCCCGACCGCCTCGACCCGGCCGGTCGGCGAGGTGGACTGGACCGGGCCGAGGTCGCCGGCCCGGGCCAACAAGGCGGCCGTCTGCACGCGGGTCGTCGCGGAGGCGGTGGAGAGCCACGCCTGCCCCGAGGGCCAGCCGCTGACGTTCGGGGGGAAGAACGGCAGCTGGCCGAGCGCGCGCATCGCGGCAGCGGCCTTCTTGACGGTGTCGTCGTCGGTTCTCACGCGCAGCGACCGCATCGCCCCGACCACCCACTCGACCGGCGACGCCACCAGTGAACCGGCGGTGGCCGCATACGCGTCGTCCGTGAGCATCGCCTGGAAGAGGCCGGCGAGGTCCCGCTCGGGCCCGTAGGCCGCCACCATGCGGTCGAGCGCGTCGGTCGGCGGCGCTTCGGGGCCCGCGAGCAGCTGCCACCACCGGGTCGCGATGAACCGCGCCGACGTCGGCTGGTCGAGCAGCAGACGGACGAAACCCTGTGCGTCGAGGTCGGCCGTCGTGCCGAGCACGGTCTTGCGGCCGCTGTCGTGCCGCCTTGGCACGAAGCCGGCCGATCCGGTCGCGCGGTCCAGGGTCCAGCCGGTCAGCGCCCGGGCGCCCTCACGGACGTCCTGCTCGGTGTACCCACCCGAGCGGCCGAGGGTGAACAGCTCCATGAACTCGCGGGAGAGGTTCTCGTTGGGCGCCTTGGCGGTGTTCTGCTGGCCGTCGAGCCAGAAGAGCAGGGCCGGGTCGACGACCATCGCCTCGGCGAGGTCGGTGAACGAGCCGCGCCCCTTCGCTCGCAGAGTGCTGTTCTGCGCCAACAGCATCGGAGCGGACCGGACCTTCGTCGCCGACGTCGCGAAATGGTTGTGCCAGCCGAACGTGAGCTTCTCGACGACCGGATTCTCCACGGCGACCATCCGCCCGACCCACCACGCGACCAGCTGAGTCACGCGCTCGGTCTCCTGCTGACGGCGCTGGCGCCGTTCGTCCTGGGTCGCGCCCGGACCGAGCGGTGGCAGCGCCTCGAAGGTCGGGGAGGGCGTGGCGGCCGCCCCGGGATCGCCGTCCGGGGCGGCTCGGAGCGACGCCGACAGCCACGCCGAGGGTCCCGCGGCGGCGACCGAGTCGACGAGGTCCCCCGACGCCCCGAACCCCGTGGAGCGCACGAGGTGGGCCGCGGCTGCCCAGCCGGCCGACGACGTCATGTGTCCACCCTCGCGCACCGATGTTTGAGGAGTGTCAGGGTTCAGTTCGCTCCAGCAGCGGCATCCGGATGGTGAAGCGCGCTCCGCCCTCCGGCGCGTGCCCGGCCTCGACGGTCCCGCCGAGCCGTTCGACGATGCGGTGCACGATGGCCAGCCCCAGACCGGTCCCCACCTGGCGCACGCCGCGGTACTTCTCGTAGAGCGCCGCCCGCTCGAACGCCACCGGGAGGTCGTCGTCGGAGAGGCCCGGCCCGCCGTCGCGCACCTCGAGCATCGCGACCCCGCCCGGCTCGGTCCGGGTGGCGACGACGATCGGCGACCCTTGCGGCGTGACGCGCAGGGCGTTCTCGAGCAGCCCGTCGAGGGCCTGCCGCAGCCGCTGTGCATCCCCGGACACGACCACCCGCGGGTCGCCCACCTCGACGTGGAAGTCCACACCGGCTGACGCGCAGCGGTGCCGCCAGATCTCGGCCGCGCCGTCGAGGACGCTGTGCAGATCCACCGGGGCCGAGTCCATCCGCATCTCGGTGGCGTCGAGGCGCGCGAGGTCGAGCAGGTCCGCGACGAGGCGCTCCAAGCGCTTCGCCTCGTCGCCGATGACGGCGCCGACGGCCGAGAGCCGACCGGGCGGGACGACGCCGTCGGCCAGCGACTCGGCGTATCCAGTGATAGCGGTGAGCGGAGTACGGAGGTCGTGCGACACGGACATGAGGAACTCCCGCTGTCGCGCTTCCGAGTGGGATAGCGCCCCGGCCAGCCGGTTGACCGACGCAGCCACGTCGGCGACCTCCCGCGGTCCCTCCTCGGGAATGGCCACGTCCCGGGACCCCCGGGCCAGCGCCGTCGCCGCCTCGGCGGTGCGCCGGAGCGGCCGGGACAGCCGCCACGCCACGAGCAGGGCGAGACCGACGGCGACCAGGCCGGTCACGACGAGGCTCACGGTCAGCTGCCGCAGCGCCTGGCCGCCCAGCGCGACGGCGTCCCCCCGCCGCTGGGCGAGGACGATCCCGCCGGCGGGCGTGGGCCGGGCCTCCACCAGGACGCTTCCCTCGTCGCGCGGTAGCTGGAGCGACAGCGAGTCGCCGGCGGCCAGCCGCTGGACCTGCTCGGCGGTGAGCGATCGCGCAGCGAGCGCGTCGCCGACCAGGGTCGGGCCGCTCGCGCCGCGGTCGCGGACGACGGCGATCTGGACGTTGATCGACTGCAGCGCCTTGCGAGCCCGCGCCTGGGCGACCTCCGGGGTGACGCCGACTTGGGCGGTCGCCTCCGCCTGGTCCGCCAGGGCCACGAGCGCCGCCCTGGCGGTCTGCTCGCTGGCCCGCTGCAGGAGGTTGACGCTGATCACGATGCCCGCGATGGACGTCAGCACGGCGACGGACACGGCCAGCAGGGCGATCCGCGTCGCCAGCGTGGGCCGGAGCCGCCGCCTCACGGGCGCGGCCGGCCCGCCGCGCGGTCCGGTTGCTGGGCCGCGTACCCGACACCGCGGACCGTGCGGATGACGTCGTGGCTGCCGAGCTTCGCGCGCACCTGCGCCACGTGGACGTCGACGGTGCGCTGACCGGCGGCGGTGTCGTAACCCCACACCTGACGCATCAGCTGCTCGCGGCTGTACACCCGGCCGGGCGAGCGCATGAGGTAGGCGAGGAGGTCGAACTCCGTTGCCGTAAAAGCGATCTCGCGCTCACCGGTATACACGCGACGCTCGTCGGGCACGAGGCGTACGGCGCCGCATACCAGCTCGTCGGTGGCGCCGACCCGCTCCTGGAGCCGGGTACGGCGCAGCACGCTGCCGATGCGGGCGATGACCTCCCGAGGCGAGAACGGCTTCGTCACGTAGTCGTCGGCTCCCAGCTCGAGGCCGACGACACGATCCACCTCGTCGTCACGGGCGGTGACGAAGAGGATCGGCGTCCAGTCGTCCCCGGCCCTCAGTCGGCGGCAGACCTGGATGCCGTCGAGACCGGGCAGTCCGATGTCGAGCAGCACGACGTCCGGCCGGTCGCGCCGGATCGCCTCGAGCGCGGCGAGGCCGTCGCGTTCGACGTGCGTCCGGTAGCCCGACAGCTCCAGCTGGAGGCTGATCATCTGGGCGATCGCCGGGTCGTCCTCGACGACCATGACGAGCGACGCACGTGGGTCGGACGTCACGCCGGGCACTCTACGGCGCGGGCGGTGACGGCCTGGTCACCCTCGTGTTCGGGTTCTGTATGCGTCTCGCGCCGCCCGCGGCGGAACCTCGGCCGCCCGCTCCCCGTTTCTCACCCGGACTATCGTCGTGCCCGGTTCGCGCGAAGGAAGGAGACGGGGGTGTCGCAACCGTCTCTGGCTCTGTCACTGGCGTCCGACCCGGTCCTCGACGCGGAGCGCCGGCGTGGGCTGCGACGGATGCGGCTCGTCGCCCTGTCGCTGCTGGGGTTCGCCGCGATCGTCTTCCTGGCCACGCTGCGGGTCGCGGACCAGGCGTTCTGGGGGTTCGTCCACGCGGGGGCCGAGGCGTCCATGGTCGGCGCGATGGCCGACTGGTTCGCGGTGACCGCGCTCTTCCGCCACCCGCTGGGGATCCCCATCCCGCATACGGCGCTCATCCCGCGCCGCAAAGACATGCTGGCCCGCAGCCTGCAGGACTTCATGGGGGAGAACTTCCTGCGTGAGGACATCATCCGCGAGCGGGTGCTGTCCGCGCAGATCAGCGACCGAGTGGGCCGCTGGCTGCTGGAGCCGGCCAACGCCCGCCGGGTCGTCGACGAGGCGTCGCATCTGACCACGCTGGGCCTGCAGCGGATGCGCGACGAGTCGGTCGCCGAGGTGGTCGAGGAGGCCGTCCTCCCGCGGCTGCGGGAGGAGCCGATCAGCCCGATCGCCGGCAGCCTGCTCGGGGAGGTGGTTCGCGACAAGGCGCACTACGGGCTCGTGGACCTCGCGCTCGGCGAGTTCCACCGGTGGCTGACCGAGAACCCCGAGACGTTCTCCCGCGTCCTGTCGGAACGCGCCCCGTGGTGGGCGCCACACCAGGTCAACGAGGTGGTGATCGCGCGGGTCCACAAGGAGGTCATCAAGTGGGTCGCCGAGATCCGTGACCACCAGCACCACCAGGCGCGCGTGGCGCTGGACGACCTGCTGGCCGATCTGTCCGACGACCTGCTCCACGACGAGGCGACGATGGAGCGGGCCGAGCGGCTGAAGCGGCGGATCCTCGACCACCCACAGCTGATGGAGACCGTCCTCTCGCTGTGGCGGGCCTTCCGGTCGGCGCTCGTCGTCGCACTGGCCGACCCCGAGGGGACGCTGCGGACGCGGGTCCAGACCGAGCTGGAGAAGTTCGCCCAGCGCGTGGTCTCCGAGACGGACCTGCGCGAGCGGCTCGACGGCTACGTCGCGGACCTGGCGGCGTTCCTCGTGAACCGGTACGGCACCGAGCTGACCGCGGTGATCAGCCACACCATCGACCGCTGGGACGGCAAGGAGACCGCGTCGCGGGTGGAGCTGTTCGTCGGGCGGGACCTGCAGTTCATCCGGATCAACGGCACGATCGTGGGTGGCCTGGTCGGTCTCATCATCCACGCGGTGGCCGTCCTGGTCGGCGGCTGACCTGCCCTGCCGAAACCCGGTGTCGACCTGTCGCCGCCGAATGGCAGGCTGGGCCGGTGCAGTTCTCCGCGTACCGTCCCGTGCTCGCCCTCCCGGCGGCCCGCGCGGCGCTGCTGCTCGGCTTCTTCATCCGGATCCCGCTCTTCGCGGCCGGCGTCATCCTCACCCTGCACGTGGTCGGCGCCCTCCACCGCAGCTACGGCGCGGCCGGCGTCCTGAGCACCGCCGCCACCGTCGCCCTGGCCGTCTCGAGCCCATGGCGAGGGCGCCTGCTCGACCGCAAGGGCCTCCGTCGGGTCGTCCTGCCCTCTCTGGTGGTCCAGGCGGTCTGCTGGTCGATCGCCCCGTGGGTCGACTACTGGTGGCTCATGGCTCTGGCCGCGATCGGCGGGCTCTTCGCCGTGCCGACGTTCTCGATCCTGCGCCAGGTACTCATGGCCGCCGTACCTGAGGAGCAGCGGCGGACGGCGCTCTCTCTCGACTCGGTCTGCACCGAGTTCTCCTTCATGGCCGGCCCCGCGCTCGGCGTGTGGGTGGCGACCGTCTGGGACACCGCCATCTCGATCTTCGTCTTCGAGTGGCTCTCGATCATCGCGGGGATCGTCCTGTACGCCCTAAACCCAGCCATCCGCGGCGACCACGAGGACGAGACCGCCCCGCCGCCCCGCCGGTCCTGGTTCGGCGTCCCGGTTGTGGCCGTCCTCGCCGCCGCGGCGGCGACCACGATCGTCCTCGGAGGCTCCGATGTCGCGATCGTCGCGACCCTCCGCACCATGGACGCCCAGCAGCACATCGGCTGGGTACTTGCTGTCTGGGGGGCCGGGTCCATCGTGGGCGGCCTCGTCTACGGCGCGTGGCACCGCTCCGTGGCCGCGTTCTGGCTGCTCGCCGGCCTGGCCGTCGTCACCGCGCCGGTCGCCCTGGCCACGAACCTGCCGATGGCTGCGGTCCTGCTCTTCGTCTCCGGCCTCTTCTGCGCGCCGTCGATCACCGCGACGATCGACACCCTCAGCCGGCTGGTCCCGACCAGCGCGCGGGGCGAGGCCGTCGGGTGGCACGGTTCCTCGATGACCGCCGGCATCGCGCTCGGCGCCCCGCTGGCCGGCTTCGCCATCGACGCCGGCGGGTGGCAGTGGGGGTTCCTCGTCGTCAGCGCGGTCGGCCTGCTGGTCGCCGTCGTCTGCGGGCTCGTGCTGGGCCGCCGGGGCAGCGGCTCCGCGTCCCCGGTGGACGATTCACGGCTCGCGACGGCGCACTGATATCCTGGTAAGGACCTGACCGGCGGTCCGGTCCGGCCTCGAGCCGGGTTCGGGACGTCGATCGTGCAAGAGAAGCCCTCGGCTTCCACCCGCGTCGATCGCGAGATCGCCGGGTCGAAACGGTCCGGAGGTATGCGTGTCGCCCCGCGGCGGCCGCAGCCCGTACCCGTGGGATGACCACGGGCATACCGGACCGACCTCGAGGCTCCTCGCGCACCCACGGTGACGGGGAGCCTTTCCCGTCCCCGGGAGGTCACCGACACTGACCCCACAGAAGGAGCACCACATCAGCGAGCCTCGCATCAACGAGCGCATCCGCGTCCCGGAAGTGCGCTTGGTCGGACCGAACGGCGAGCAGGTCGGCATCGTCCGCGTCGAAGACGCGCTGCGACTGGCCGCGGAGGCGGACCTCGACCTCGTCGAGGTGGCCCCGATGGCCCGGCCACCCGTCGCCAAGCTCATGGACTTCGGCAAGTTCAAGTACGAAGCCGCCCTGAAGGCCCGGGAAGCCCGCAAGAACCAGGTCAACACGGTCATCAAGGAGATCAAGCTCCGTCCCAAGATCGACCCGCACGACTACGGCACCAAGAAGGGCCACGTCGAGCGGTTCCTCAAGGCCGGCGACAAGGTCAAGGTGACGATCATGTTCCGTGGTCGCGAGCAGTCGCGCCCTGAGCTGGGCTTCCGGCTCCTGCAGCGGCTGGCCGAGGACATCACGGAGCTCGGCTACGTCGAGTCGAGCCCGAAACAGGACGGCCGCAACATGGTCATGGTCCTCGCGCCGACCAAGAAGAAGGCCGACGCCCGCGCCGAGCAGCGCCGCCGCCGCGAGCTGAGCTCCATGCCGGCTCCGGACGACGCCACGGACGCGGCGACTGACATGGCGACCGACACGGTGACCGGCCCGGAGTCGGGCACCGCCCCGGCCGCCAGCGCCCCGGCCGCCAGCGCTCCGGTCGCCAGCGCTCCGGCCGCCGCCTCGACGCCTTCGGCGCCCGCGACACCGCGGCCTCGCCCAAGACCCGCACCACCCACCACGACCGCCGCGTCAGCCGAGTCGGCCTGACGCCCACTGCTCGGGCCGCCCCACACATCCACGGGCAGCCACGACCCCCCGAAGGAGTTATCGGCACGACGCCGAGGATCACCATGCCGAAGATGAAGACGCACAGCGGTGCGAAGAAGCGGTTCCGCATCACGGGGACCGGCAAGGTCATGCGCGAGCAGGCCGGTGGCCGCCACCTGCTGGAGCGCAAGTCGAGCAAGAAGATGCGCTCGATCGCCGACGACGTCGAGCTGTCCAAGCCCGACGCCAAGACCGCCCGCCGGCTGCTCGGCCGCTGACCCAGCCGGTCAGCACGACCGCACCACTGACACACAGCACTCAAGGAGAACTCACGTGGCACGCGTGAAGCGGGCGGCCAACGCCCACAAGAAGCGCAAGGTGACCCTCGAGCGGGCCAGCGGCTACCGCGGCCAGCGCTCTCGCCTTTACCGCAAGGCCAAGGAGCATGTCACCCACTCGCTCGGCTACGCGTATCGGGACCGTCGCGCCAAGAAGGGTGACTTCCGTCGCCTCTGGATCCAGCGCATCAACGCCGGCGCCCGCGCGAACGGCATGACGTACAACCGGTTCATCCAGGGCCTCAAGGCCGCCGGCGTCGAGGTGGACCGCAAGATCCTCGCCGACCTCGCGGTGACCGACGCGGCAGCGTTCACGGCGCTCGTCGAGCTGGCCAAGGCGAACGTCACGGCGAACGTCCCGGCCGCCGGCACCAGCGACGCGGCCTGAGCTGCTCGAGCTGCTAGAGAACCCCCGCTCGGAGCGGGTCCGGTCGGTCGCTGCTCTCGGTCGCCGCGCGGTCCGCGACCGCCATCAGCTCTTTCTCGCGGAGGGACCCCAGGCGGTCCGTGAGGCGGTCCGCTGGCGACCCGACCTCGTCCGTGACCTGTACGTCACGGACGAGGCGGCACGGCGGTATGCGGACGTCCTCACGGGTGCGTCGGACGCCGGGCTCCGCGTCACGTCCGTCACCGGCCAGGTCCTCGCGTCGATGGCCGACGCTCAGAACCCGCAGGGCCTGCTCGCGGTCTGCCGCCTCCCGGCGGTGGAGCTCGAGGAGGTGCTCGTGGCCGGGCCGCGCGTCGTCGCCGTTCTGGCCCACGTGCGGGACCCTGGCAACGCCGGCACGGTGATCCGGGCGGCGGATGCCGCCGGATTGGGCGCCGTCGTCGTCAGCAAGGGGAGCGTGGACGCATACGCGCCGAAGGTGGTCCGTTCGACGGCTGGCTCGCTGTTCCACCTCCCCGTCGTCACCGGGATGCCCCTGGCCGCAGTCGTGGACCAGCTCCGCTCCGGGGGTCTCCGGATCCTTGCGGCGGACGGCACCGGCGACCGCACCGTCGACCGCGTCGACCTCACCGCCCCGCACGCCTGGCTGTTCGGGAACGAATCTTGGGGGCTGCGGCCCGAGGACCTGGTGATGAGCGACGAGGTCATCCGGGTGCCCATCCACGGCCACGCCGAGTCGCTCAACCTCGCCATGGCCGCGACGATCTGCCTCTATGCGTCGGCCGCGGCAGCGGCTGCCGCTCCCTAGACTTCCGCCATGGCGCGAGCGGAAGGAGCCCCCCTGGACGTGACGAACCCGCCGCCGCAGGTCGGTGCCCTGGCCGAGCTGCTGCCGGACGGGCTGCTCGTCGTCGACCACGTGGGGCTGATCAAGTTCGTCAGCACCCGGGCGGCCCAGCTCGTCGAGAGCTATCCCGACGCGCTGATGGACCGGCCCGTCCGCGAAGCCTTCCCGCTCCACGACAACGAGGGTCGCTCGTGGTGGGACTACGCCGACCCGTGGCACACCCTGCACACGGTCACCGGCCATCGGGAGAAGCTGCTGTTCACCGGCACCGGCCTCGAGCTGCTCATCACGGCCAAGTACCTGCGGACCGAACCCCGCGGCCCGGTGCGGCGGGTGCTGATGTCGCTACGCGACGCCTCCGCCCGGCAGCGCGCCGAACAGGACCACGCCGCGCTCATCTCGACCATCGCCCACGAGCTGCGGTCGCCGCTGACGTCGGTCAAGGGCTTCTCGTCGACCCTGCTGCGCGGTTGGGAGAAGTTCACCGACGAGCAGAAGCGGTTCATGATCGAGACGATGGAGACCGACGCCGACCGGGTGTCGCGGCTCATCACCGAGCTGCTCGACGTCTCCCGCCTCGACGCCGGACGGCTCGACGTCCGCCTTCAACCGGTCGACCTCCCCGGCATGGTCCACCGGCACGTGGAACGGCTGCGAGCCGGCGGACTGCCGGGTAGCCGGTTCTCCGTCCTCGCCGACGCCGACCTGCCAGAGGTGTGGGCCGATCCGGACCGGGTCAACCAGATCCTCGCGAACCTCCTCGAGAACGCCGTGCGTCACGGCGACGGCACCGTCACCGTCGGCATCACCCGGGACGGCCAGCCGGACGGCAACGGAACTCTCGGTGGCGCGCGCAGCGGCGAGGAACCCCCGGTGCTCGTGTCGGTGGCCGACGAAGGCGAGGGAGTGCCGGACGAGCACCTCCCGCTCGTCTTCAACCGGTTCTGGCACGGGACCCGCCGCGGCAGCAGCGGCCTCGGCCTCTACATCGTCCGCGGCCTCGTCGAGGCGCACGGCGGCCGGATCACCGTGGGCCGGGCTCCCTCCGGAGGCGCCGACTTCCGGTTCACGCTGCCCTCCGGCGCTCCCGAGCACCTCGCCTAGCCCGCCCAGTGGTCGGGCCGTTCCGTGGAGGCCGGTTGCCTCCTCGGGGGGCGTTGGGCATGGTGGAGCCATGACCGGTGCCCGCCGTCGATTTATCGGGCCTTCGGGCGCCCTGGGACCCGTCCGCTAGGTCGTGTCCCCCGCATACGAAGGTATGCGTGTCCGCCCGAGGGCAGCCGGCGACGGCGCATACCCCTGCACCTAGACTCGGGCGCGCCCGACGTCGATCCTGGTCTCTCCGGAGGCTCGTGGAGACGTCGGTGTGCTGTGCGCCCGCGCCACCCGAGAGCCCCAGCCGAGGAACGACACGGATGTCCGGACCCAACACGCAGTACGACCCCGTCGAGGTCGCCGTCCTCGACCCGGCGGCGCTGGACGCCGCGGTGCGAGAGGCGACCGCGGCCTTCGCGGCCGCCACGACCCTGGACGAGCTCAAGGCCGCCCGCATCGCGCACGTCGACCGCGGCGCCATCGCGCTCGCAAGGCGCGAGATCGGTGCCCTGCCGCCGAGCGCCAAGGCTGACGCCGGCCGCCGCGTCGGCGCCGCGCAGGCCCAGCTCGGTCAGGCCCTCGCCGCCCGCCAGGTCGAGCTCGAGGAGGAACGCGACCGGCGGATCCTCGTCGAGGAGGCGGTCGACGTCACGCGGCCCGTCCACCGTCGACCGCCCGGAGCGCGACACCCGCTGGAGCTGACGCAGGAGCGCCTGATGGACGCTTTCGTCGGCATGGGTTGGGAGGTCGTCGAGGGGCCGGAGGTCGAGTCCGAGTGGATGAACTTCGACGCGCTCAACCTCGGCAAGGACCACCCGGCGCGGCAGATGCAGGACACCTTCTTCGTCGACCCGGCTGACGGCGGCCTCGTACTCCGGACCCACACCTCACCGGTGCAGATCCGCACCATGCTCGAGCGCACGCCGCCGATCTATGTCGTCTCCCCCGGCAAGGTGTTCCGGACCGACGACCTGGACGCCACGCATACCCCGGTCTTCCACCAGATCGAGGCCCTGGCCGTCGACAAAGGGCTGACCATGGCCCATCTGCGCGGCGCGATCGACCACTTCGTGTCGATCATGTTCGGGGAGGGCACCCGGACCCGCGTCCGCGCGTCCTACTTCCCGTTCACGGAGCCGAGCATGGAGACCGACTTCGTCTGCTTCGCCTGCCACGGCGACGACCCGATGTGCCGGACCTGCGGCGGGTCGGGCTGGATCGAGCTCGGCGGCTCGGGGATGGTCAACCAGCGGGTGCTGCGGGCCTGTGGGATCGACCCGGATGTCTACACGGGGTTCGCGTTCGGGCTCGGCATCGAGCGGGCCCTGTTGCTCCGGCACGGCGTGACCGACATGCGCGACATCGTCGAAGGGGATGCCCGGTTCTCCGAGCAGTTCGGGATGGAGGTCTGACGTGCGCGTGCCGCTGAGCTGGCTGGGCGAGTACACCGACCTGGAGCCGGGTGCTACCGGTGCCGACGTCGCCGCGTCGTTCGTGTCGGTCGGCCTGGAGGAGGAGGTGATCCACGGTGGCGACATCACCGGTCCGCTCGTCGTCGGCCGGGTGTTGTCCTTCGACGAGCAGGTCCAGAAGAACGGCAAGCCGATCCGGTTCTGCGTCGTCGACGTCGGACCGCACGGGCAGATGGAGACCGAGGGGAAGCACCAGGAGATCGTCTGTGGGGCGGTCAACTTCGAGGTCGGTGACCTCGTCGTCGTGGTCCTGCCCGGCGCGGAGCTGCCCGGCGGGTTCGAGGTCTCCGCGCGGCGGACCTACGGCCGCGTCTCCAACGGGATGATCTGCGCCGAGGACGAGCTGGGCATCGGCCACGACCACACCGGCATCGTCGTCCTGACCCGGCTGCTGTCGCCCGAACAGCTCGAGGGCGTCCAGGTCGGCGATGACGCCATCGCCCTACTGGGCCTCGGTGAGCAGGTCGTCGAGCTCAACGTCACCCCCGACCGCGGGTACTGCTTCTCGCTGCGCGGCCTCGCGCGGGAGTACTGGCACTCGCAGGGCTCGCCGGATGGCGGGTACCGCGACCCCGCTTTGCTCCCCGTGCCGGTCGCGACGAGCGACGGGTATGCGGTCCGGCTCGCCGACGCGACCCCGATCGACGGCCGGACCGGGTGTGACCGGTTCGTGGGGCGGATCGTCCGGGGAATCGACCCCAACCGGCCGTCGCCGGCGTGGATGCAACGCCGATTGACCCAGGCGGGCATGCGGCCGATCTCGCTCGCCGTCGACGTGACCAACTACGTCATGCTCGCGCTCGGGCAGCCTCTGCACGCCTATGACATCGCGTCGCTCAGCGGGTCGATCGAGGTGCGTCGCGCGCGTCCGGGCGAGACCCTGACGACGCTCGACGACGTCGAGCGACGGCTCGACCCCGAGGACCTCCTCATCACCGACGGTGGCGAGGCCCCGCTCGGCATCGCGGGAGTGATGGGCGGTGCGACAAGTGAGGTCGGCCCGACGACGACGGACGTGCTGATCGAGGCGGCCCACTTCGACCCGGTGACCGTGGCGCGTTCGTCGCGGCGCCACAAGCTCGTCAGCGAGGCGTCGAAGCGGTTCGAGCGTGGCGTCGACCCGGCGCTGCCACCAGCGGCCGCCCAGCTGGCCGTCGACCTGCTCGTCCAGGACGGCGGAGGGACCGCGGACCCGGCGGTCACCGACGTCGACAACACGGAGCCGCGCGCCGCATACCAGCTCGACGTCGCTCTGCCCGCCCGGCTGGTCGGCGTCGACTACCCGCGACAGCGGGTCGTCGAAATCCTCCGTGCAGAGGGATGTGCGGTCGAGGACGGTGGAGGCGACACCGTCGAGGTCCGGCCGCCGACGTGGCGGCCGGACCTGGTCGACGGGCCCGACTACGCCGAAGAGGTCGCCCGGATCGACGGGTACGAGAAGATCCCGTCGATCGTGCGGACGCCGCCGTCCGGTCGCGGCTTGACCCACGCCCAACGGGTCCGCCGGATCGTGGCCAATGCGCTCGCGGCTCGAGGTTTCGTCGAGGTGCTCACCTACCCGTTCGTCGGGGAGGGCGTCGCCGACGCCTTCGGACTGGGCCCCGACGACGAGCGCCGGTTCGCGCTGCGAGTGGCCAACCCGCTGTCCGACGAGGCGCCGCTGATGCGCACGACGGTCTTGTCGACGCTGGTCGAGGCGTTGCGCCGCAACGTCTCTCGGGGTCGCAAGGACGTCGGCCTCTTCGAGGTCGGCCTGGTCACGCTGCCCGGTGCCGGCGCCACACACACCGCTCCGGTTCCCGGTATCGACCGCCGGCCGGACGATGCGACGGTCGACGCGATCTACTCCGCCGTACCTCCGCAGCCCCGGCACGTGGCCGCGGTCATGGCGGGAGAGGCGGAGCGCTCGGGCTGGTGGGGTCCCGGCCGACCGGCGTCGTGGGAGGACGCGGTCGAGTCGGCGCTCGCCGTCGCCCGCGCGGTGGCAGTCGCGGTCGACGTCGAGCCGGAGACCGACCACGCACCGTGGCATCCCGGACGGTGCGCGCGGATCGTGCTGCACGACGACCCGACCACTGTGGTGGGCTACGCCGGTGAGCTGCACCCGAAGACGGTCGCGGCCCTCGGCCTCCCGGCCCGCACGGTCGCCCTGGAGCTCGACATCGAGGTGCTGACCCGGGCGAGCGAGAAGACCACGCGGTACCACGAGATCTCGACCTTCCCGGCCGCCCTCACCGACGTCGCGCTCGTCGTCGCCGACACGGTGACGGCCGCCGAGGTCGAGCGGTCGCTGCGGGCCGGAGCCGGCGACTTCCTCGAGGAGGTCTCGCTGTTCGACGTATATGCCGGTGAGCAGGTCGGAGACGGCAACACCTCACTCGCGTACCGGCTCACGTTCCGGGCGCCCGACCGGACGCTGACCACCGAGGAGGTCAACGAGTTCCGCGACGCGGCCGTGGCGGCCGCCGGGAGCGCCGTGGGAGCGGTCCAGCGCACCTGACCGGCCGAGACGGCGCCAGTATGCATCGTGTGTATAGTCATGCAGCATGGTCACCGCGGCAGTCGCCGGCGCCAGTGGATACGCCGGCGGTGAGATCGTCCGGCTCCTGCTGGGCCACCCGGACATCCACCTGCGAACCGTCGCCGCCGACTCCCAGGCGGGAAGGCGGCTCGCGGAGGTGCACCCGCATCTGGCCGCAGCACGCGACCTGGTCCTCGAACCCACAACTGCGGCGAGCCTCCGCGGCCACGACGTCGTCTTCCTCGCCCTGCCGCACGGCGCGTCGGCTGCGTTGGCGGTCTCGCTGCCCGAGGACGTCGTGGTCGTCGACTGCGGTGCCGACTACCGCCTGTCCGACGCCGAGGCATGGCACGCGTTCTACGGCAGCCAGCACGCCGGCACCTGGCCCTACGGGTTGCCCGAGCTGCCGATCCGCGGCGGGTCGGTGCGCGACGAGCTGAAGGGGGCCATCCGGATCGCCGTTCCCGGCTGCTATCCGACTGCGTGCTCCTTGGCTCTCGCGCCCGGCTTCGCGGCCGGGCTGCTCGAACCGAACGACGTCGTCATCGTCGCCGCCAGCGGGACGTCCGGGGCGGGCAAGGGCCTCAAGCCGCACCTGCTCGGCTCGGAGGTGATGGGTTCGATGTCTCCGTACGGCGTGGGCGGCGGCCACCGGCATACCCCCGAGATCCGGCAGAACCTCGCTCTGGCCGCCGGCGAGCCGGTGACGCTCTCGTTCACCCCGACGCTTGCCCCGATGGCCCGCGGGATCCTCGCGACGTGCACCGCTCGGGTCACGGCAGGCACGACCGCCGAAGGGCTGCGCGCGGCGTGGGAGGACGCCTACGGCGGCGAGCCGTTCGTCCACGTGCTTCCTCAAGGGCAGTGGCCGCGCACGGCCGATGTCCTTGGGGCCAACGTCGCCCAGGTGCAGCTCACCCTCGATGAGTCGGTCGGCCGGGCGGTCGTCGTCGCGGCGCTCGACAACCTCACCAAGGGCACCGCCGGCGGGGCCATCCAGTGCGCCAACCTCGCCCTCGGCCTTCCCGAAACCGCCGGCCTCCCGGTCGCAGGTGTGGCCCCGTGACCGAGATACCGAGCAGCCTTCCCGCGGGATTCCGCACGGCCGGTGTGACGGCCGGGCTCAAGCCCAGCGGCAAGTCCGACCTCGCGCTTGTCGTCAACGACGGGCCCGACCACCACGCGGCCGCGGTGTTCACCAGCAACCGCGTGGTCGCGGCGCCGGTCGTGTGGTCGCGGCGGGTCGTCTCCGACGGTCGGGTCGACGCGGTAGTTCTCAACTCCGGCGGCGCCAACGCCTGCACCGGCCACCAGGGCTTCCAGGACAGCCACCGCACGGCCGAGGAAGTGGCAAGCACCCTCGGCGTCTCCGCCGCCGACGTCATCGTCTGCTCGACCGGCCTGATCGGCGAGCTGCTGCCGATGGACAAGGTCCTCGCCGCCGTGGGCCCGGCCGCGGCGGCGCTCGAGGTCACTGGTCACGCCGCCGCCGAGGCGATCCTGACGACCGACACCCACGCCAAGACCGCCGCGCACACCGGCGACGGCTGGTCGGTGTGGGGAATGGCCAAGGGCGCCGGGATGCTGGCGCCTTCGCTCGCGACGATGCTCGTTGTCCTCGTGACCGACGCCGCCACCGACGTGACCACGCTGGACGAGGCGCTCCGCTCAGCGACCTTGACGACCTTCGACCGGGTCGACTCCGACGGCTGCCAGTCGACGAACGACACCGTGCTCCTCATGTCCTCCGGTGCCTCGGGGATCGCCGTCGAAGCCCCGGTCCTCACGCAGGCGGTCACCGCAGTGTGCGCCGACCTCGCCCACCAGCTGGTCGCGGACGCCGAAGGTGCGGCCCACGACATCGCCATCGAGGTCCGCGGCGCCGCGTCGGTCGACGACGCCCTCGAGGTCGGCCGGTCCGTCGCCCGGAACAACCTGTTCAAATGCGCCATCTTCGGCGCCGACCCGAACTGGGGCCGCGTCCTCGCGGCCGTCGGCACCACGCGGGCTGCGTTCGACCCGGACGCCCTGGACGTCGCCATGAACGGCGTCCAGGTCTGCCGGGCCGGCGGCGTCGGCGAGGACCGATCGCTGGTCGACCTCTCCGGCCGCGAGGTCCACGTCCTCGTCGACCTCCACGCGGGCCCGGAGGTCGCGACCGTGTGGACCAACGACCTCACTCACGACTACGTCCACGAGAACTCGGCCTACAGCACATGACCGCCTCCAGCACTGTCAGAGGCGTCATCGACGCCGCCGCCCTCCGGGTCGCCGCCGCCAAGGCGCAGACCCTCGTGGAGGCGCTGCCTTGGCTGGAGCGCTTCCGCGGAGCGCTCGTCGTCGTCAAGTACGGCGGCAACGCCATGGTCGACGACACCCTCAAGCTCGCCTTCGCGCAGGACGTCGCGTTCCTCCGGTATGCGGGTCTGCGCCCCGTCGTCGTGCACGGCGGCGGTCCCCAGATCGCGTCGATGCTCGGCCGGCTCGGACTTCGCAGCGAGTTCCGCGGCGGCCTGCGGGTCACGACGCCCGAGGTCATGGAGGTCGTGCGGATGGTCCTCACCGGCCAGGTCGGCCGCGAGCTCGTCGGCCTGCTCAACCAGCACGGGCCGCTCGCCGTCGGCCTCTCCGGCGAGGACGCCGCCCTGTTCGGCGCCCGCAAGAGAGCCGGCGTGGCCGACGACGGCAGTCACCTCGACCTCGGTCTCGTCGGCGATGTGGAGAGCGTGAACCCTTCGGCGGTCATGGACATCCTCGACGCCGGCCGCATACCGGTCGTCTCCACCGTGGCCCCAGACCTCGACGCCGACGGCCAGGTCCTGAATGTCAACGCCGACACCGCCGCGGCCGCTCTCGCCGTCGCGCTCGACGCGCACAAGCTGGTCGTCCTCACCGACGTCGAGGGCATCTACGGGAACTGGCCCGATCCCGAATCGCTCCTGTCCTACCTGACCCTCATGGACGCCAAGGACCTGCTCGGCAGGGTCGACGCCGGCATGGTTCCCAAGCTCGAGGCCTGCATCCGCGCGGTGCAGCAGGGCGTGTCCCAAGCGCACGTCATCGACGGCCGCAAGCCGCACTCGCTCCTCCTCGAGGTGTTCACCGACGAGGGCATCGGCACCATGGTCGTCCCCGACCCGAAGGGGGTGGTGAGGGCATGACCCACAGCCAGCAGATCCTCGACCGCTACCAGGCCGCGCTCATCCCCGTGTTCGGGGTACCGCAGACGGTCCTCTCGCACGGCGACGGCTGCTACGTCGTCGACGTCGACGGCAAGCGCTACCTCGACCTCCTCGGCGGCATCGCCGTCAACACCCTGGGCCATTGCCACCCGGCCCTGCTCGAGGCGATCACCAAGCAGGCCAGCCAGGTCGTCCACATCTCCAACTTCTTCACGTCCGAACCGCAGGTCGAGCTCGCCGAGAAGCTCCTGCAGGTATGCCGGGCGCCCGCCGGCTCGGGGGTGTTCTTCGCCAACTCCGGCGCCGAGGCGCTGGAGGCCGCGGTGAAGCTCACCCGGCGCACCGGACGGACCCGGATTCTCGCCGCCCAGAACGCGTTCCACGGCCGCACCACCGGTGCCCTCGCGCTGACGTGGAAGGAGGCGTACCGCGCTCCGTTCGAGCCGCTGATGCCCGGAGTCGGCCACGTCCCCTTCAACGACGAGGACGCGCTCCGAGCCGCGGTCGCCGAGGCTGGCACCGACCTGGCCGCCGTCGTCCTCGAGCCCATCCAGGGGGAGGCCGGCGTCGTGGCTGCCTCCGACGCCTACCTGCGGCTGGCCCGCGACCTCACCCACGACGCCGGCGCGCTCCTTGTCCTCGACGAGGTGCAGTCCGGCATGGGCCGCACCGGCCACTGGCTGGCCCACCACGTGACTGACGTCGTGCCGGACGCCGTCACCCTCGCCAAGGGGCTGGCCGGGGGAGTGCCGATCGGTGCGCTGGTCACCTACGGCCCTGAGGTCACCGGCCTGCTCACCGGCGGCCAGCACGGGTCGACGTTCGGCGGCAACCCGCTCGCATGCGCGGCCGGCCTTGCGGTATTGCAGACGATCGAGTCGGACGGTCTGCTGGTCAACGCGAGCGAGCTCGGCGCATACCTCCAGGAGCGTGTCGTCGGGTTGGGTCATCCGCGGGTCACCGGTGTTCGCGGGCGTGGCCTGCTCATCGCGATCACGCTGAACGAGCCGGTCGCCGCGTCGGCTATGGCGCGTGCGCGCGAAGCCGGGTTCCTCGTCAACGCGGTCGGGCCGGACGCGATCCGGCTCGCGCCGCCGCTGATCCTCACCCAGGCCCAGGCCGACACCTTCCTCGACGCCCTGCCGGGGATCCTCGACGAGGCGGTGCCGGCATGACCGGCCGCACCGCCCGCCAGACCCGCGTCGTGGACCTGCTGCGCTCGCACGACGTGCGGTCGCAAGGCGAGCTGCTCTCCTTGCTCTCGCGCGACGGCGTCGAGGTCACCCAGGCGACGCTCTCGCGAGACCTCGTCGAGGTCGGCGCGGTCAAGGTCCGCAAGGGACGACAGCTCGTGTATGCGTTGCCGGACCCCGGCGGCCGGGTCGCCTCCGACGGTGGGTCCGAGGCGCTCCCCGTCCGCCTGCACCGGGCCGCCGACGAGCTGTTGGTGAGCGCGCGACGCGCCGGCAACCAGGTCATCCTCCGCACGCCGCCCGGTGCCGCCAACTACCTCGCCTCGTGCATCGACCAGGCGCACCTCGCAGACGTCCTCGGAACCATCGCCGGTGACGACACCATCCTGGTCATCGGCACCACGCCGTCCGCGGCCCGCGGGTTACTGAGTCAGCTGGAGTCGTCCCGGAGCGCGGGCGCATGACGGTCTCCGAACCGGCCCAGGACGGCCGCGTCAGCCTGTGGGGTGCCCGGTTCGCCGGCGGCCAAGCCGACGCGCTCGCCGAGCTGTCGCGCAGCACCCACGTCGACTGGCGGTTGGCGCATCACGACATCGCCGGCTCCCGGGCGCATGCCCGGGTGCTCCATGCGGCGGGTTTGCTCGACGACGAGACGCTGGAGGCGATGCTGGACGCACTGGACCGGCTGGACGCCGACGTGGCGAGCGGCGAGTTCCGTCCGAACCCTTCCGACGAGGACGTCCACACCGCGCTGGAGCGCGGCCTTCTCGAGCGAGCGGGGGCAGACGTCGGTGGCCGGCTGCGAGCCGGCCGGTCCCGCAACGACCAGGTGGTCACGCTGTTGCGGCGGTATCTGCGCCACGAAGCCCGGACGGTCGCAGGCCTGGTCCTCGACGTCGTCGACGCCCTGGTCGAGCAGGCGGCCCGGCACGCCGGCGTGGCGATGCCCGGGCGGACGCACCTCCAGCACGCGCAGCCGGTGCTCCTCGCCCACCACCTGCTCGCCCACGCGTGGACGCTGCTGCGCGACGTCGACCGGCTGCGCGACTGGGACCGGCGGGCCGACGTCTCGGCCTACGGCTCCGGCGCCCTGGCCGGCAGCTCGCTCGGCCTGGACCCCGACGCGGTGGCCCGCGACCTCGGCTTCTCCATGGCGGTCGAGAACTCCATCGACGGCACGGCGAGCCGCGACTTCGCAGCGGAGTTCGCGTTCGTCGCCGCGATGACTGCGGTCGACCTGTCACGGATCGCCGAGGAAGTGGTCCTGTGGGCCACCAAGGAGTTCTCCTACGTCACCCTCGACGACGCCTTCTCCACCGGATCGAGCATCATGCCCCAGAAGAAGAACCCCGACGTCGCCGAGCTGGCGCGCGGCAAGGCGGGCCGGTTGGTCGGCGACCTGGCCGGGCTGCTGACGACGCTCAAGGGAATGCCGCTGGCGTACAACCGGGACCTGCAGGAGGACAAGGAGCCGGTCTTCGACGCGGTCGACACCCTCGAGGTCCTGCTGCCGGCGTTCGCCGGGATGGTCGCCACGCTGCGGTTCGATCGGGAGCGGCTGGAGTCGCTGGCGCCGCAGGGCTTCGCGCTGGCCACCGACATCGCCGAGTGGCTGGTGCGCCAGGGGGTCCCGTTCCGGGTCGCGCACGAGGTCGCGGGCGCCTGCGTCCGGACCTGCGAGGCGCAGGGCATCGAGCTCTGGGACCTCACCGACGAGGACCTCGCCGCGATCGACCCGGTGCTCACGCCGCGCGTCCGTGACGTGCTGTCGGTCGAGGGGTCCTTGGCGTCCCGGGACGGGCGCGGCGGAACCGCACCGGTCCGCGTCCGAGAGCAGCTGGAGCGGATGCGGGAGACGGTCGCGGCGGCGCGCGTGTTCGCGACGCCGCTCGGCTGACGCCGTGCCCCGACGGCTGTCGCGGTCGTTCTTCGCCCGCGAGGTCCTCCAGGTCGCCCCGGCGCTCCTGGACAGCACGATCTCCCGGGGATCCGTCACGGTGCGGCTCACCGAGGTCGAGGCGTATGCGGGGTACCTCCACGACCCGGGCTCCCACGCCTACCGGGGGCGGACGCCGCGGACCGAGCCGATGTTCGGGCCGGCCGGCTTCACCTACGTGTACTTCACCTACGGGATGCACTGGTGCCTCAACCTCGTGACAGGACCGGTGGGCGCGGCGTCGGCCGTGCTGATCAGAGCCGGTGAGGTCGTCGCCGGTCACGAGATCGTGGCGTCACGCCGTCCCGGAGTGGCACCGCGCGACTGGTGCCGGGGGCCCGCCCGGCTGGCCGCCACGCTGGGCCTGACCGGGGCCGACTCCGGGCTCGACTTCTGCGTGCCGCCGGTCGCCCCGGAGGGGCGGCGGTCCGACCTGGTGGTGCGGGCCGCGGCCGGCCTGTACGACAAGGAACGTGTGCGCACCGGACCCCGCGTCGGAGTCGCCGGCGCGGGAGGCGACGTCGACGCATACCCCTGGCGGTTCTGGCTCGACGGCGAGCCGACCGTCTCCGCGTACCGGCCGGCGAAACCCCGTGTTCGACGAGCGCCGCGGTAGGGCAGGCTGTCCCGCTGTGGACGACATCGGACGCGATGTGTTGGACGAGCTGACCTGGCGTGGGTCGGTGGAGCTGTCCACCGACGAGACCGCGCTGCGCAGGGCACTCTCCGACGGGCCGATCACGCTCTACTGCGGCTTCGACCCGACCGCGCCGTCGCTCCACTTCGGCAACCTCGTGCAGCTGGTCGTCCTCCGACGGTTCCAGCGGGCGGGGCACCGGGTCATCTGCCTGGTCGGCGGGTCGACAGGGCTCATCGGGGACCCCCGGCCCACGTCGGAACGGGTCCTCAAGACCAAGGAGCACACCGCCGCGAACGTGGCCCGGCTGAAGGAGCTCGTCCGTCCGTTCCTGGGGTTCGACGGGCCGAACGCCGCCCTGCTCGTCGACAACCTGGACTGGACGGCCCCCATGTCGGCCATCGACTTCCTGCGCGACATCGGCAAGCACTTCAGGGTCAACCAGCTGATCCGCAAGGAAGCCATCGCGCAGCGCCTGGCCAGCCAGGAGGGGATCTCCTACACGGAGTTCAGCTACCAGCTGCTGCAGGCCCTCGACTACCTCGAGCTGTACCGCGTCCACGGGTGCACCCTGCAGACCGGCGGGTCCGACCAATGGGGCAACATCACCGCGGGCGTCGACCTGGTCCACAAGGCGGAGGGTGCGACCGTCCACGCTCTGGTGACGCCCCTCATCACCGACGCCGCGGGAGTGAAGTACGGCAAGTCCGAGGGCAACGCCATCTGGATGTCGGCGGACATGACCAGCCCGTATGCCTTCTACCAGTACTTCGTCAACGTCGAGGACGCATCGGTCGTCAAGCTGCTCAAGTTCTTCACCGACCGCAGCGCGAGCGAGATCGCCGAGCTCGAGCGGCAGGTGCGCGAGGAGCCTTTCCGCCGGGCCGCGCAGCGGGCGCTGGCCGCCGACGTCACGACACTGGTGCACGGGGCCGCGGCCTCGGCGGCGGTGCAGGCGGCGTCCGAGGCACTGTTCGGGAATGGCGACCTCGAGGCGCTGGACGAGGGCACCCTCGTCGACGCCACCGAGGAGCTGCCGGGCGCGACAGTCGCGGCCGGTACCAGCGTGGTCGACGCGCTCGTCGCCGTGGGGCTCGTCGACTCCCGGAACGCCGCTCGGCGGGCGATCGGCGAGGGCGGAGCGTCGGTCAACAACACCAGGGTGGCCGACCCGGAGCGCGTGCTCGACGCGGACGACTTCCTGCACGGGCGCGTCGCCCTGCTGCGTCGGGGGCGCAAGTCACTGGCCGCCGCTCGGCTCGCCGGCTAGCGAGCGGGGGAATAGCGCCGCGGCCCTGGCCGTTGTGCTCTTGGGAGTCCAGCGACACGCCCGGATGTCAGTTAGTTGTGCCCAGCCGCGGGCCGTGTCTACTGTCTCTCAGTCAGCCCGTCAGGGAGGAACGGACACCACCGGAGTCGACGCCTCGCGCGTCGCCCCCGAAGCAGGCCGGTCCCGCGCGCTGATGACCACCGCGAACCTCGCTGTCGTGGCCGTCCGAGCCCAACCTGGAGCCGTCCAGGGTCGGTCGGAGCCGGTCCCGATGCCTGGTAGACTGATCCTCCCGCCGAGAGCCATGCGCGCTCGGATCCGACCGCCGAGAGACCATCTGGTCGAGCGGTTCACGGATTTGACGCCCAAGAAGCAGGCGGGTAAATTTGAAGGGTTGCCCCGACGCCTGGTCCGCTGGACTGGAACTCGGTGCGCGTCCGAACCTTGAGAACTCAACAGCGTGCCAAAAATCGATGCCAATAACCTCGTCTCGAGGGGCGTCACGAGCTGAGCCGTCCGGCCCGGCGAGTGAAACCTCGAACGAAAATCCTTTGGTTGACAACGAATAACGCAAGTTGTTCTTGCTCAGCCAGGAGTTCAACCCTTCACGGGTCTAGTTTCCGCCGGTCTCGACCGGTCGGAGCTAAACATCAACGGAGAGTTTGATCCTGGCTCAGGACGAACGCTGGCGGCGTGCTTAACACATGCAAGTCGAACGGTGACCTCGGAGCTTGCTCCGGGTGATCAGTGGCGAACGGGTGAGTAACACGTGAGTAACCTGCCCCAGACTCTGGGATAACCCCGGGAAACCGGAGCTAATACCGGATACGACGCGAAGAGGCATCTCTATCGCGTGGAAAGTTCTTCGGTCTGGGATGGACTCGCGGCCTATCAGCTTGTTGGTGAGGTAACGGCTCACCAAGGCGACGACGGGTAGCCGGCCTGAGAGGGCGACCGGCCACACTGGGACTGAGACACGGCCCAGACTCCTACGGGAGGCAGCAGTGGGGAATATTGCACAATGGGCGAAAGCCTGATG
>Ga0307288_10000111_pt1 | contig 29236 bp, 32 predicted proteins | sample ER_DNA_142_FD_194469 | JGI IMG/M metagenome (GOLD analysis project Ga0307288, IMG submission 194469) | Bulk soil microbial communities from the East River watershed near Crested Butte, Colorado, United States - ER_DNA_142 | ecosystem: Environmental > Terrestrial > Soil > Floodplain | place... | reverse complement strand
CGCAAGGCGCTCCCTGACCGCATGGAGGTTGCCCTCAATGTGAATCCTGACGACGTCGACAACCGAATCCTCAGCGGCGACCTCGACGTCGATGTCTCGGCTGTTGGAGTCCAACCGGCCGCGCAAAGCCGGGTCCTTCAGGATCCGAATCTGAAGGCGAATGCGGACAACCCGCTCGGCACGCGGCTCAATTACACCTCGATCATTCCGACAGTCCCGCCGCTCGACAACATCGAGTGCCGGAAGGCGATCATGTACGCCATGGATCAAACGGGCTACCAGGCCGCGTACGGTGGCCCGTTCGCAGGTGGGGACCTGGCAACCACAATCCTGCCACCCAACATTCCGGGCTATCAGGCCTTCGATCTGTACCCGAACGGCCAAGACCACAAGGGCGACCTGGACGCGGCCAAGAAGTCACTGGAAGCCTGCGGCCAGCCGAACGGCTTCGAAACCAATATCGGCTACCGCGCCGAGCGGCCGAAAGAGAAGGCCACTGCCGAGGCGTTCCAGCAGGCCCTGGGTCGTGTTGGCATCAAGCTCACATTGAAGCCGTATCCGCAGGGTGATTTCTTCGCCCAGTACTGCGGCCTTCCGCCATACGTGGTGAAGAACAAGCTAGGGCTCTGCCTCAACAGTTGGGGGGCCGACTGGCCAGATGGTTTCGGCTTCTTGTCCCAGATTGTCGACTCGAGGGTCATCCGCGAGACCGGCGGTTCCTCCAATTTCAGCGTCCGCATTCCCGAGGTCGACAAGATGCTGGACCAGGCCTTGACCGAACTCAACGCGGACAAGCGCAACCAGATGTGGGGCGAGATCGACAAGCGGGTCATGGAGGATGCGGTGATCTACCCGGGTGTGTACGCCAAGACCTTGCTGCTGCGGTCGAAGAATGCCACCAACATCATGGTCACCGATGCATTCGGTGAGTACGACTACCTGGGGATGGGAGCCCAGAAGTAGGAGACAGAAGATCATCTGCGCCCTGAGCCTGTGGAAGAGGCGCTTCGACAGGCTCAGCGCGCATGATCGCCTAAGGAGGTGACGTGTTCGCGTACATCGTGCGGCGGCTGCTGTGGGCAGTGCTGCTGCTGATAGTGCTCAGCATGGTCACCTTCGGCATCTTTTACCTGATTCCGCGACTGGGCGGAGCGACCCCGGAAACGCTCGCGACACGGTACGTGGGGCGGGCCGCTACCGCTGAGACGGTCCATCTGACGGCGGAACGGCTGGGATTCCTAGATCCGGTGCCCGTGCAGTATTGGCACTGGATCAAGGGTGTCTTTGTCGGTGCAGATTACGACTATGGCTCCGGTGTCGAACATTGTCCGGCGCCTTGTCTGGGGTACTCCTTCATCACTCGGCAGCCGGTGTGGCCGGACTTGCTGGATCGCGCCCCGGTGACCATTTCGCTGGTCATTGGAGCGTCGATCATCTGGCTGGTCACTGGTGTCACGATTGGCGTGATCTCAGCCCTCCGACGGGGCACGTTGTTTGACCGGTCCGCTATGGGGATCGCGCTGGCCGGAGTATCGCTGCCGATCTTCTTCACTGGACTTATTGCGCTGACATTTTTCAGCTACCGGCTTGGCATCACTTCGCCCGGCGGCCATTACGTTCCGTTCAGCGAGAACCCGGCGCAGTGGGCGTACTCACTGCTGCTGCCCTGGATTACTCTCGCCTTTCTGTTCTCGGCCCAGTACGCCCGGCTGACCAGGGCGGGAATGCTGGAGACCATGACCGAGGATTACATTCGCACTGCGCGGGCCAAAGGGCTCTCCGAGCGCAAGGTTGTCGTCAAGCACGCCCTCCGAGGGGCACTCACCCCTGTCCTCACCATTTTCGGCCTTGACGTCGGCCTGCTGCTCGGGGGGGCGGTGCTCACTGAGAAGACGTTTTCGCTTAACGGTCTGGGCAAGTACGCTCTCGACGGCATCCTCAATAACGACTTGCCCAAGATCCTCGGCGTCACCCTGGTCGCCGGCTTCTTCGTGATCATGGCGAACTTGTTTGTTGATCTTCTCTACGGCGTCATCGATCCCCGGGTGCGGCTCGAATGACCACGTCTGCGCTGCGTGACCTGGTCGTCCGGCACCCCGGTCAGCTGGATGAACAGCCGTTCCTGGAAGTCGTTGATCTTCACGTGCACTTTCCGACCGACGACGGATTGGTTAAGTCAGTGGATGGGCTGAGTTTCGCCCTCGACCGCGGCCGAACTCTCGGCATTGTGGGCGAGTCCGGGTCGGGCAAAAGCGTCACCAGCCTGGCGATCATGGGCCTGCATACCAGGCCGGCTTCGGAAAAGACCCGGCCAGGCGCCGAGCAGAGCGGTGAGATCTATCTCGAAGGAGAGGATCTGTTGGCCAAGAGTCCGGAGTATGTCCGCGGCCTGCGCGGAAAGAAAATGGCCATGATCTTTCAGGACCCGCTTTCGGCGATGAACCCCTACTACACGGTGGGTCATCAGATCATCGAGGCGTACCGAATCCACAATCCGGTGAACGCCAAGGTGGCTCGCAAGCACGCCATCGACTTGCTCGGCCGGGTCGGTATCCCCGAGCCAAGCCAGCGCGTCGACGCGTACCCGCACCAGTTCTCGGGCGGGATGCGGCAGCGGGCCATGATCGCCATGGCCCTGTCGTGCGATCCCGATTTGCTGATCGCGGACGAACCGACCACCGCTCTCGACGTGACCGTCCAGGCGCAGATTCTCGACCTGATCCGTGACCTGCAGCGCGAGTTCAACTCCTCCGTCGTGTTGATCACCCATGACCTCGGGGTCGTCGCCGAGCTCGCCGATGACGTGCTGGTCATGTACGCCGGGCGTGCCATGGAGTACGGCAGCGCCGACCAGCTCTTCAACCGGCCCGCCCACCCGTATACGTGGGGCCTGTTGGGGTCAGTCCCGCGCTTCGACCGGGAGAGGAGCGAGCGGCTGCTTGCGATTAGAGGCACGCCGCCCAGCCTCATCAATGTGCCGCCCGGCTGCCCATTCCACCCCCGCTGTGACTACGCCGCGCGAAACGGCGGTCGCAGTGAGGAGGTGCGCCCCGAACTGGTTCCTGTCGAACCCGGCCACACCGTCGCCTGCCATCTCTCCACAACTGAGCGTGAGCAGATCTGGGAACACGAGATTGCGCCGAAGTTGTGACCGCACCCGCACAGAGGCCCGCAGCGGCAGGCGCCGAGCCGGACTCGGATCTGATCATCGCCGAAGGATTGATCAAGCACTTTCCGATCCGCGCCGGGATCCTGCGCCGACAGGTCGGGGCCGTTCAGGCTGTGGACGGAGTGAACTTCTCGGTCAAGCGTGGCGAGACGTTCTCGATCGTCGGTGAGTCGGGGTGCGGCAAGAGTACGACGGCCCGGCTGCTGACGCGTCTCCTCGAGCCGACAGCGGGAAAGATCACCTACGAGGGACGCGACATCAGCCATCTCAAGGATGGGGCGATGCGGCCGTTGCGTCGCCACATACAAATGATCTTCCAGGATCCCTATTCGTCGCTGAACCCACGGCACACTGTTGGCAAGATCGTGGGCGCCCCATTCCGCATCCAAGGCGTAGATCCGCCGGGTGGAGTCAAGAAAGCGGTTCAGGACGTGCTCGCTGCGGTTGGGCTCAACCCCGAGCACTACAACCGATACCCTCATGAGTTTTCCGGGGGTCAGCGGCAGCGCATCGGCATCGCCCGAACGCTGGCGCTGCGCCCACGACTGATCGTGGCTGACGAGCCGGTCTCGGCCCTGGACGTATCGATTCAGGCGCAGGTCATCAACCTGCTGGAGGATTTGCAGGAGGAGTTCGATCTGACGTACGTGATCATCGCCCACGACTTGTCGGTGGTGCGCTACGTCTCGGATCGGGTGGCGGTGATGTATCTCGGCAAGATCGTGGAGCTGGCCGACCGTGAGGCGCTGTACCGCACGCCGATGCACCCGTACACGGTCGCGTTGATGTCAGCCGTTCCCGTGCCTGACACCCGACGCCGCCAGGAGCGTGAGCGGATTCTGCTGAGCGGTGACGTGCCCAGCCCGATTTCGCCTCCACCTGCGTGTCGATTCCACACCCGTTGTTGGAAGGCGCAGGAGATCTGCCGGACCCAGGAGCCACCACTCGTCGAGCTGCTGCCGCGGCATCAGGTTGCGTGCCACTTCCCGGAGAATTTCCCTGATGAGACGGCACGCGCGTCAGCCCCTGACGGCACGCTCCGGTGACGGCTGATTCGTGAGCGGTGCTCAGGTCGGCTCGAAGGTGGCGAGCAGGGCCTCGAGTGCCTGTTGATCAGGCCCGACAAACGGGGATGCCTCCGGCGCGAGCAGCACGGTCTCGTAGAGCTGGTCGTCCGGCTGCGAGACGGGCGGCAGGTGAGTGCTGAAAACAGCGGAGGCTCCCATGGCACGGACCGGGTCGACAGTGGCGCGGAACTTTGCCGGGTCGACTTGGTGCACCCACGGGCTGTCGACGGATGCCCACAGCAGCTGAAAGTTGCGAACCTGGTCGCCAACCGCGCGTACGTCGGTGGATGTGGCCAGCTCAAGCGACGGCATCGGTGCCCCGAAGCAGTCCGAGCTGAACAGCGCACCCGTCCGGTCGTCGAGGAAGCCGGTCGTCGAGGGATTGTCGAACAGCGGCGGGCGGAAGGCGTGCAGCCGCCGGTCACCGACGTCCAGGGTCTGGCCCGGGTTGAGCAGGAAGACCCGGTCGAGGGGGACCGTCCACTCGGTGGACATGATGCCCACGCCGAGGAAGGTGCTTACCAGTCGGGCTTTCGGTGCGGCTTCGAGGAGCGGCCAGAGACCGCCGGTGTGGTCGCGGTCCGGATGGGTGATCCAGAGCCACCGCACGTCGGCGGGATCGAGCACTTCGGCGAGGGCGGACACGAAATCCTTGTCGGCGGTTGTCGATGACCACGGGCTGCTCGGCATGAAGGACATAAGCGTTGACGGGCAGGAACCCGAGTCCAGGAATCTCGATGGAGTCGTTGAGGATCGTGACATCGCCAATCCGATGAATGTGCATGGCGCTATCTCCTTGCGCTCAGAAGGGGACTTTGGTGGTGAGCAGCCCCCAGGGTTGGCTGCGGTTGGGGCCGGGGCGGCCTGAGCTGGAGTGCGTCGACGGCGTGGGTGACGCGTTGGTACTCGGTCTGGGCTAGCCGCATCGCGGTCGGCCGTTCGATCCCCGGCTGGATGACTCTGGAACCTGGCCAGGTGGTCATGGTGGGGGTGTTCATGAGGTGCTCCTCGTGGCGGGGGTCCGACGACGCGGGCCTTGTGGTTGAGTTGCCCGCCGGTTTCGCGCCGGGGGATCGGGCGGAAGGCCGACACCGTCAGCCCAGATATCCATCGCGCGATCCAGCACCGCCGACCACCGCGTGCCGCCGGGGTCGTTGGCCAGTTGCTGGTTGACCATGCCGACGAGCATCGCGTCCCAGATGTCGTTGTCGGACGGGTCGGTCAGACCCAGGCTGCGGAAGACTTGTTCTCCCAGCTCCAGTACCCGCACAGCGGGTGCGTAGGACTCCGCACTAGGTACGAAACCGGGGATCGTGCGCTGGTTCATGAGCTGGTGGCGTGCGGGGTTGGCGACTGCGAAGTCGAAGAACACGCGCGCAACTCGGCGGATCGCCGTTCGGGGAGCTTGTGGGAGTTCGGTGACCTCGGCCAGGGCGATCCGCTCGAAGTCGCTCCACGCCTGGCCGAACATCGCGTCGTAGATCGCGTTCTTGGACTCAAAGTGGCTGTAGAGCGACGGCGCACGCATGCCCACCCGTTCAGCAAGATCGCGCAGCGTGAACTCGGCCAAGCCTTGCTGCTGCGCAAGTTCCCAGGCGGCCTCGAGGATCTCCCCGCGTGTAGCCTCACGACGTTCAGCCACCCTATTACGCTTAGGGAGATCTAACATAATTAGGAGAATGCACCTTGAACCGGGTTGTTGTCAAGAGAGGCGCAGCAGGACTTATGGAGTGTTGATGACTCCGGTTCGCGCCCCCCGCGGCACCTTCGGTAGTCTCCGGGCTGCAGCGGAGTCCACATCCCGCCGCCGTGAGTCTTTAGAAGGACGTTCCAGTCCAACCCCTGTACCAGTGTCCGATGGAGAGCGAAATGATCAAGATCATCAAAGACATGCCTCCCGGAACAATCGGTCTCGAAGCCGTGGGAAAGGTGACCGAGGACGACTACCGCGATGTGCTTCTCCCGGCGGTCAATGCGGCAGTGGAACGTCATGATGTGCGGCTGCTCTACATCTTGGGCGAAGACTTCGAGTCATACTCACCCGGCGCTGTGTGGGCCGACACGAAACTGTGGGCACAACACGCCAAGGCGTGGAAAAGGATCGCTATCGTCTCCGACGCCGATTGGTTGGAGCACAGCGTGAAGGCCTTTGGCTGGCTCATTCCGGGTGAGATCAAGGTGTTCGACACCGACGAGGTCCACGATGCCAAAGAATGGCTGGTGGGGTTGGACGAGGATGACGACTGAGTGAGATCACGGCGGTCAGAGTCCCCAAGCATCAGTTTCATGGACGCGCTCCGCTAGCGATCGTCTAGCTGCTTGCTCGGCGGACATACAGCCGTCGATGCGTCGTCCGGCCCGGGCTGTCCGTATGTCGCGGTCAGCCGACAGGTCCGGAAGGATGTGCGCATGATTGAGATCGACGCCATCCTCCTGGTGGGTGCCGTCGTCTTGATCGCCGCCATCATCGCCGCCCGGATCGGCGCTCAGGTCGGTCTGCCGTCACTGTTGCTGTTCCTTGGTCTCGGCATGGCGATGGGTGAATCCGGCATCGGGATCTCATTCGACAATGCCGAGCTGGCGCAGGCGCTCGGCTTTGCGGCGCTGGTCGTGATTCTCGCCGAGGGCGGTCTCACCACAAAGTGGAGCGACCTCAGGTCCATGACCATCTTGGCGGCCCTGCTGGCCACAGTCGGCGTCGGGATCAGCGTGGGCTTGATGACCCTCTTCGGGCACTACGTCCTCGGATTGCCGCTGTGGATTGCGGTGCTACTGGGCGCGGTGGCGTCCCCAACCGACGCTGCTGCCGTCTTCTCTGTGCTCCGCAATGTTCCCATCCCGCACTCGCTGCGAGGCGCCCTGGAAGCGGAGTCGGGCCTCAATGATGCGCCGACCGTGCTGCTCGTGATGCTCGCGAGCTCGTTTGCCATGGGCCACCCAGTCGAGTTTGGTATTCCGGGTCTCATCGGCTTGATCCTGCTCGAACTGCTCGGCGGCCTGATCATCGGTGGCGGCCTCGGCTGGCTAGGTGCGCAGATTCTGCGTCGCGTCGCACTGCCATCCTCCGGGCTCTACCCACTCTCAATCCTGGTCTGGACGATCTTTGCGTACGGCATTACCGCACTCATACACGCCAGCGGCTTCGCGGCCGTGTATGTCTGCGCTCTCATCCTCGGGAACGTCCAGCTCCCGCACCGTGCTGCAACCCGCTCATTCGTCGAAGGAATTGGCTGGATCGCCCAGATCGGCCTGTTTGTCATGCTGGGACTGCTGGCCTTTCCAGACCGGGTCACTCTGCGCGCCGCCTTGATCGCGGTCACCGCAGGCCTTTTCCTGACACTTGTTGCCCGCCCTGCCTCAGTCGTGGCATGTGCGGCGTGGTTCAAGATTCCGGTGCGTCATCAGGTGTTCCTCTCCTGGGCGGGCCTCCGCGGAGCCGTGCCGATCGTGCTGGCCACAATTCCGCTCGCGCAGAAAGTCGCAGGTGCGGAGTTCCTCTTCGATGTGGTGCTCGTTTTTGTCATCGTCTTCACCTGCCTGCAGGGTCCGACGCTGCCCTTCGTCGCCCGGAGACTCGGGCTGGCCGACGACGAGACTGCGCAGGATGTCGAGGTAGAGGTTGCGCCACTCGACAGGATCTCTGCTGATCTATTGCAGGTTCGGATCCCGCCCAAGTCGCGGCTGGCCGGTGTCGAAGTAGGCGAGCTTCGGCTTCCCAAGGACACCGTGGTGTCCTTGATCATTCGAGACGAGCGGCCCTTCTTTCCAAATGCCCGGGAGCGGATCAAGGTTGGCGACGAGCTGCTCATCGTGACACCTGAAGACCAGCGTGACAACACCGAGGAACGCCTCCGAGCCGTCGGGCGTCGCGGTCGGCTCGCTGGCTGGCTCTCGGGCGCGCGGGAGTGAAGCAGCTGCGCAGCAGGAAGTAGTCTCGGTCGTCGCCTCTGATTGGACGCGAGTCGTCCCAAGGCGGCACACGGGTGTTCTGAAGCCGCCTCCGACACTCGTTAACCATCTTGAGACGGCAAAGGGCTGATGGGCGACCCGCGCTCGGGGCGCGATCGAGTGAAATTGCTCGGTAGTCTCACTGTGAGCAGGGGGTGACGAATGACTGATCTTGGGCCTCGATTTGTGGCCGCTCTAGCTGTCAAGGACACCGACCGCCTCGTTGCACTCTTCGCTGCCGACGTGATTTTCCGTGGCATGACACCCGGACGTTTCTGGGAAGCGGACTCGCCGCATCGGGTCGTACACGAAGCGCTCTATCAGTGGTTTGAGCTGGAGGATGTGATCGAGAGCATCGACTATGTCGAGCCTGGCCACGTGGCCGATCGCGAACGCGTCGACTGTCGCTTCCGTGTGCGCAATGCCGATGGGCCGTTCAGTGCGCAATGCCGATGGGCCGTTCATCGTCGAGCAGCGGGCCTACTTCGATGTTGGCAACGACGGCCGCATTGCCCGGATGCACGTTATTTGCTCCGGATATCAGCCGAACCTGGATCAGGCAGTCTCGGCGGGGGGTCGTTTGTAGAGCTCGCGTACAGCCGTGTCGATGTCTTCTCCGGATGTCTCGACCGGTGCCATGTACAGCCGAGCCTCAGCTACCAGGTCGTCGTGAACGACCAGGATGATGACCCCTCGGATCGCGTATGGCGAGCCGTCCAGATGCCGCCCGCGCCAGTACCACTCGGTCCATTCGGTGTTGCCGCTGATCGAGAAGGAAACCAGATCAGCAACTAAGTCAGGCACACCCTCGAAGACTGCCGTCCAATTCTTGAGAACTTGTGCCCGCCCGCTAAAGGCGCGCCCAGGGTGCGTCGGCTGAGAGCTCTGGTAGTCATCGGCAAACAGGGCCGCCATTTGCTCGGCGTCATGGGAGTTCAGCGCCTCCAGCAACCGCTCTGTCATCGTCGACATCAGCTGAACCTAGCCTTCTAACCGCTTGTCCATCGCGCAACACCCAATCGTCGTTGCAGAATCGAGCGCGTGTCGATTCTCTCCTCGGAATCGGAGACGCCTTCGGCGTTGACAGGCGGTGGCTCGATGCCGCCCAGTCCAAGGCGTCTGATGACCTCGTTTGCCTCATCCTGCGGTTGCTGACCAGCTGAACAACAATGCCGTTCTCATCGGGCTACGTCGTCATTCATCCTCCCAGTGACGCATCAAGGGGGAAGGCTTCGCCGAGGGTAGCGTGCTGCGCCCCTCGCATGCAGTCAGGAATTCCGGCGCTCTCGCCTCGTCGAAGCCTCTCTATGCACCCCGCCGTGTGGGCACCGCTTCCGATTGTCTCTGCCAGCGGACTGCCGACCTGCACTGAAACAACGGCCGCAGCCTCGATCAGCCGCCCAGCGCTTCGGGGGTTGGGCTCGCCGTCTGGGAGGGCAGGCACACCGTATTGGTGTCGACCTGGTACGTGGTCTTGGCCCCTTTGTTGAAGCCGCCGTACTTGTTGCCAACGAGCACGTCCACCGTTCGGTCAACCCGCTTGTCTGTGCGTATGTTCGCCTCCTTGAAGAAGGACTTGACGAACAACACCTCAGGATTGTTCACATCCGCGCCGACGATGACGGTTTTCTGGATCTTCTCTACAGTGTTGGTTGTCAGGACGACTCGGAAACCCTTGCTTCGCAGGTTTCGGCCCACATCGGCCGCCAGACCCTTGCGGTCGCCGCCGTTGTACACCTTGATAACGACCTGACTGGCGTTCAGCTGACCTTTGGGCAAACTCTGCTCGACACACGGCTCGGGCGGCAGCGGCGGAATTGGCTTGATGATGTTGTTGTAGCCCCACCAAGCTCCGTACAAGAGCACGCCGAACAAGATCAGGAGCGTGACCGGGGTTCGTATCACACGGAAGATCCGACCGATCAACGTCGAAACTCCTTTACCTCCGCAGCGGCCCCGATGCGTGAGTTCCCCGAGCTCCTCCCGTGCCCGACTACCCCCCGTTGCGGTGAGAGCCTACCTGGAGTTCGGCGTTACTTCAGGTCAAGCACGCGCGCATGCATGGTCTGCCGTTGCTGGAGGGCCGCCCGCAGCGCTCGATGCAGCCCGTCCTCGAGATAGAGCTCTCCGCGCCACGACACGACGTGCGCGAACAGGTCGCCGTAAAAGGTTGAGTCCTCTTCGAGGAGCGCCTCCAGGTCCAACGTCCGTTTCGTCGTAACGAGCTGGTCCAAGCGCACCTGGTGCGGGGCGATGGCCGCCCACTGCTTCTGGACGTAACCATGATCTGGGTACGGGCGTACGTCTCCGACGCGCTTGAAAATCACTGTGACACTCTAATCAAGTTTGGGAGAGCAACTCCATGGTGCGTCGTTACGATTTGGCACATGACTGAACCCGTTGTTGAGCAACTCTCCGAAGATGTGCAACGAATCGTTCAGGGATATACCTTCGACGAGCCAGCCATCGAGCTCGGCGTGTTGATGGAAAACGACGTAGCCATTCCACAAGCGGTGATCCGCATCCCGCTGAGCATGCTCAACCGGCATGGGCTGGTCGCTGGTGCCACCGGCACCGGCAAAACCAAGACGCTGCAATTGATGGCCGAGCAGGTCTCGGCTGCCGGCGTGCCGGTCTTTGCCGCGGACATCAAGGGGGACCTGTCCGGCATCGCCTCGCCCGGCCAGCCGAACGACAAGCTGCTGGCGCGTACCCAGAAGATCGGCCAGGACTGGCAGCCGAGAGCCTGTCCGACCGAGTTCTTTGCACTCGGCGGTCAAGGCAACGGCGTGCCGCTGCGGGCGACCATGAGCTCGTTTGGGCCGGTGCTGCTATCAAAGGTGCTCGGACTCAATGAGGTGCAAGAGTCGTCACTTGGTCTGGTGTTCCACTACGCCGACCAGGCCGGGCTGCCCTTGCTTGACCTCAAGGACCTGCGGGCGGTGCTCAGCTATCTCACCAGTGATGATGGCAAGGCGGAGCTGAAGAACATCGGTGGCCTGAGCACGTCCACGGTGGGCGTGATCTTGCGTACCTTGATCACATTCGCCGACCAGGGGGCCGACGCCTTCTTCGGCGAACCCGAGTTCGACACCGCCGACCTGCTGCGCGTGACACGGGATGGGCGCGGGGTGATTTCGCTGCTGGAGTTGCCGAACCTGATGGACCGGCCTGCGGTCTTTTCTACTTTCTTGATGTGGCTGCTTGCCGACCTGTTCCACGAGCTGCCTGAGGTCGGGGACGTCGACAAGCCGAGACTGGTCTTCTTCTTCGACGAAGCGCACCTGCTGTTCGACGACGCGTCCAAGGCCTTCTTGGACGCCATCGCGCAGACTGTGCGGCTGATTCGCTCAAAGGGTGTCGGCATCTTCTTTGTCACGCAGACGCCAGAAGACGTGCCTGAGGATGTGTTGGCACAGCTCGGGTCGCGGGTGCAGCACCAGCTCCGCGCCCATACCCCGAACGACGCCAAGGCTCTCAAGCAGACCGTCGCCACCTTTCCCAAGTCGCACTACGACTTGAGTGAGGTGCTGCAGCAGCTCGGCATCGGCGAGGCCGTCGTCACGGTGATGGATCCCGACGGCGCACCGACACCCGTCGCCTGGACGCGAATGCGGGCACCTGAGTCGCTCATGGCCCCCACGCCAGACGAGGTGCTGCGTCCGGGGATCGCGGCATCGGCATTGATGGCCAAGTATGGGCAGCCGCTTGATCGGGACTCGGCGTACGAGAAACTTGCCCGCGAATTACAGGCGGGAGCCGAGGCGGCCGAGCGTGAGCGTCTGGAGACGGAGGCCGCGGCTCGGGCCGATGCGGAAGCGAAGGAGCGGGCGAAGGGCCAGGCCCAGGCTGAGCGTGAGGCGCAGGCGGGCGCGCGGTCGCAATCGCGCAGCACGCAGCGCCGGGAGAAGTCAGTGGTAGAGCAGATCACCGGTTCGAGTGCGTTCAAGCAGTTCGCACGAACGGCCGGGACGGAGATCGTCCGTAGCATCTTCGGGACGGCGCGCCGGCGCCGCTAATCGATGCTTCGGTGTGGCCCCGGCGTGTTGGAAACGCACGCGCACCTGCGTTTCCAACACGGGCCGCTCGCTCATCATGCGGGCTTGGCAACGGATGCGCGTGCCCGGCGGACAGCGCGCCGCTGCTGGCGTACGCGCTTGGCCGGAGCCTTGCGCACCGCTATCGCCACCATGAGGGCGTAGCGCTCCGCAGCCTCACGGCGGACTTGTTGCTGCCGTCGGTACTCATCGTCAAACATGGCTGTTTCTCCTTGCAGGCAAGTGATGTGGGCGTAGTCGACTAGGTGGAGGGCGCACAACAAGCGCCCATGCACCTGAGCGAAAAGGATGTTTCCGGAGTGGACTGGCGCGCTAAGCGACGTGGTCGAGAGGCGCGCTACGCGACGTGGTCGAGAGGCGCGCTCAGCCAATCGGCGTGAGCACAGCTAAGCCACGCCTTCGGAGTCATCATGATCATGTACAAGGCAAGCACCTCCTCTCGTGGTGATCAGTACATCGCTTCGGTGATGTAGTCCTTGATCAGACTAGGCACCGGTCGTGGGCTGCGCAATCGGATTATTTGGCGAGGCATAAGGTGAGAATCAGACCTTGATCGACAAAGATGACCGTCAAGGAGCGCCATGACCACTTCCAGCCCTGACAGCCCGCCCACTGAAGTGCCCGAGGCAGACTGGGCCGAACAGGCAACCGACGTCGACCCGCTGGCCGAGGCCGAGTCGGACGCCGTGCCTGCGAACATCGGCCGAGGCATCCGCGAGGTGGACGACGCCGATCTGGTCGAGCAGGAAACCGTGGTTTACGGCGAGGACGACGACATCCGCGGCTAGCAGTACTCGGCTAAGTGGTCGCAGACCCCATCAGCTGCGCCGATTTCCTTGTGGTTTGTGACCACTCTCTCGGTTGGCCCCACGCTCCACCCAGTGTTCGCGGCCCGTAGAAGCGTCCTAGCTGCATTATGTTGCTAAGCGTGAAGGCACGGTCGGGGATCGCCCAAGCGGCTGCGCTGGTGACCGGACTGACCGCCTTTTCGGCCGTTCTCGGTTTCTTCCGTGATGTCGTGATAGCGGGTGTGTTCGGCGCCGGCGCTCAACTCGATGCCTATCTGGTGGCCCAGGGGCTGATGAATCTGGTGCTGGCATTGGTCGCCGGTGCAATGGCGAAAGCGACCGTGCCGGTGCTGGCCGCGCAGAACAGTGCAGAAGGCGACTCCAACAAGGCAGCTCACACCCTGTCCGTCGTACTGACGGTGACGCTGTTGGTCCTCGGCCTCGGCTCGCTGATCATGGCGCTGGCCGCGAGTTCGGTGGTAGCCGTGCTGGCGCCCGGCTTCAAGGGTGCACAGGCAGAGTTGGCCGCTTCGCTCACGCGCATCGTGCTGATTGCGACCGTATTGATATCGGGCACGAACCTGCTCGCGGCTGCAGCGGAAGCACATCGTCGTTTCTTCTGGTCTGCGATGCAGGGCGTGCCATTCAACCTGATCATGATTGTGGCGGCAGTCGGTTTCGGCCCTCGCTACGGCGTCTATGCCCTCGCGGTCGGGTTCGTCGTCGGCTCCGGAGCCCGGTTGCTGTGTCAGCTGGTCCCGATTCGTGCCCTGGGGTTGCGCTTGCGCGCATCGTTCGACATCAAGGATCCGGGCTTCAGAACGATCGCCAGATTGATTCCGCCACTGCTGGTCGGCAGCGCCCTCGGCAATGCCAACACCATGGTCGACCGGGCCGTGGGCTCGATGGTCGGCGAGGGAACCATCTCGGCGTTGAGCTATGCCTGGCGGGTCATCTCGCTCGGGGAGACGTTACTCGTCGCATCGCTGCTGACTGCGCTCTATCCGGCGTTCGGTGCGGCCGCCGGCCGCCATGATCTTGTGGAGATGCGGCGGCTCGTTGGTCGCGGCTTGGCAACGGTGGCCACGGTGTTGATGCCGGTATGGGGTTTCTTGATCGTCTGCGCCGTCCCGTTGGTCGCTCTGCTCTTCGAACACGGCAGCTTCACCCCCGCTGACACACAGCGGACGGCGACCGCGATGTTGTGGTACGCACCCGCTCTACTCGCTCTCGGCTGGCGCGAGATGGTGGTGCGTGCCTCGTATGCGCTCGGCGACTCGCGCCGGCCCGTGCTGGTGTTTGTCTTCGCCATGACCATCAACGTGGTCGGCGACTTCACCCTTGGTCTCACCTTCGGAATCGCCGGACTGGCCGCCTCGACCTCGCTGTCGGTGTTGTTCGCGGCTGTGGCCAACACCTGGCTGCTCGGCCGGCGCCACGACGCCGTCGATCTGAGGTCGTTGCCCGTGATCGTAGGCCGGACGGCCCTTGCGGCCGCAGCAGGCACCGCCGCCGGCGCTGTGGTCTACCGCCTGCTCGCTCCCGTTGTAGGTACGGGCCTGGTCAGCGAGCTGGTGTTGGTGTCCTCGGTGGGGTTGACCCTGCTTGGGGTCTTCATCGGGATCTTGTATGCGCTGCGTGCGCCGGAACGGCGCCTACTCACCGACGCGATCGACGTGGTCGCGCGCCGGCGACGATGAGCGTTCCGGCTCCAGTCAAACGGGCTTGAGCTTCGCTCAGGCAGGTCGAACCAGGACGAATGGCGTGCTGGTAAGCCGCTGGCCCAACGGGTTGTCGCTGAGCACGGCTGACAGCGTCTCCTCAGACAGCGATCGTGGAGACACTGCGCGGATTGAGCCGCCGAAGTCATTGAGGTCCACGATGCTGACGCCGATGTCCAGCGCCCGCTCGAGATCGGCACAAATCTTCTGCGCGACCTTGGCATCCAAGGGTGGGAAGATCACGTGCTCGTACGGCGGGCGCCCGCCGTCAACATCTCGGGCGACGGATCCAGCCAGCCGATAGAACGTCCCCCGCACCCCAAACGGCCGAGTTACGGCACTGCCGATTGCCGCGGGGATGATCCGCCTCAAGCCGACAGTACGCACGACGTACTGCATCTTCTCGGGGACCGCTAGCCCTTTTGAATCGGTGCGCGGGCGGACATGAGCGGCCAGGAACTGAGCTAGCCGACCAGGTTGCACGGTGCTGATGTCCACCGTCCGGCCGGTCAGCAGAATGACAACCTTCTCGCTCACACCGATGGTGTCGCCAGGGCGAGCCAGCTTGAGGTTCTCCTTCAGTGCCAGCACCAGATCATCAGTCGCGTCGAGCCATCGGCTGCGCAGCGGAAGGCGCAGATACTTGACCCCGGCCACGCTCACCTGGGTCCACAGGTCTACGCGGTTGTCAGATTTGGGCTCCGCGGTAAAGGTCATGTCGAATCCCCCTGCTCGACGGTGATGGAGTGAAGCATGTGACTGATGTGATCAGTTTTGATCATACGGCGCCCCAAGGCGGTGAAGACCGCCCCAAAATGTCGGCGTGTCGCGCTGGACAATGCCATTCGGCAGTGATCAGAAACGCGAATCACACTAACTGATCACGAGGGGGTTCGTAGGCCGTTTGAACAAATGGTGGCAGCTGAGGACGACCTCGTCGGCCGATCGAGCTCACTCGGCTTGAGACGCGTCCACTGCGGCATAGTCCCGAGTGACATGCCGGGATGCGGGCTGACATGATCGGATCGTGGCGTCAGAACCGCGCATGGTCTCACTCGGCTTCGGGAAGTTCGCGCGATCAGACCGCATTTACGCGCTGGAGCCGCTGCTGGGAGAGGACCGAGGGGACGGCCACCGCACCAAGGTCTGGATTGAGGGCATCAAGGATCCGATCATCGCCGCGCGCACCGAGGTGACGATTCTGCGTGACATGGGCCAGGAGGCCGTCGCGACAGAGGCGCCGTTGATTGATGAGGCACTGGATCTGGCATCGCGGCTGGCTGCCGCAGCGGAGGCTGGGCGGGTCGATCTCAACGATCTCGGCCGCCGCGCTCGCCGCCTGCTGGCGGCTACCACCGGGCGTGAGTGAACATCGTGATCATGAAACGCCTTGACCGAAGGCCTATTGATCGGTACGCCTCAGATCTCTGGCTTTGATCCACAGCGGGCGTCCATCCGTCCCGCGTACGCGTCCCCACCATTCGCCGCGCTCGCGTACCCAATAGTCCAGAGTGCCCGCTGCGGACCACGTTGCCGTTTCAACCTCCATCGGCGGCCGCACCTCGCGCCGCTCGTCTGGTGTCCGCTGCCCGTACTGGTTGTAGACGACATCCATATCCATCGCCATCTGGCTAGCCTCGTCCTCGCCAAGATCGACAGCGCGCCAGCCCATCACGCCTCCGTCGTAGACGCCCCACCGCCCGCTGCCGATGTGTCGCGCCTCAAACCTCACACATCTATTAGAACACAAAGGCGATTAATTGCACTTGCTACCTCGGCTCGTTCAAGGTGACAAATCGGTATCCATGGGCGCGGTAGTCATTGATGATCTCTTGGAGAGCGGCGACCGTCGCCGCGCGATTGCCGCCGCCGTCATGAAGCAAGATCACCGGATGCTCCTGGGTGAGCCCGAGCGCGGCTCGCTTCCGGATGACACTCGCGAACGTGCTGGCGCCTTTGGACGGGACTGACCAGTCGCGTGTGTCAACCGACCACAAGACCGTTGAGAGACCGGCGGCGTGAGTGACAGACCCCGCGCCCTTCACGATTCCGCCTGGCGGACGGAACAGACATGGCTCGAGCCCTGTGGCATCGACGATTGTGCGACGAGTGTGTTCAATCTCCCGGGCCAGCTTGCCGCGGTTCCAACCGGCTGCCGCTTTCGGGATGTGGTGCGACCACGAGTGATCTCCTAGCGCATGGCCGCCCGCGATGATTCTTCGCAGCATCTCTGGATTGGCGGCTGCGTCTTGACCTATGACAAAGAAGGTGGCATGCACGCCAGCCCTCTGCAGCACATCGAGCACGTGCGGCGTCGCCGCTCCTGGACCGTCATCGAAGGTGAGTGCCACGGTCCGTGGTGAAGCACCGGCTTCGGCTCGGATGGGCGGGGCAGTGTGGATGATGCCGCTCGTGGGCGGGGGGCACTTTTGCGGGGTGTCGACCATCTGGTCGGCGGCCTCAATGGGTGCTGGATTGATCTCTGGAGCTCGTAGGTCATCACGGACTGCAACGACGATGGTGTGGGCGAGCACCATGGTGAGCACCGCGACCAGTGCGACGAGCACGCTCACTCGATCCCATCGCACCTGCAGCTGAGCACGGCCAAGCGACGCACGGCTTGCAGTCTGCGTAGTGCGACCAGGCAGCGGCGTCGCGGCCACTCCGTCATACTGCCTCGTCAATGCCCGGGCACCCCGCCTTTTGTCCACATGTCGTGGCTCGAGTCGCGGCCAGCAGCACAAGCGGGCCGATGATTTCCTGCGCCAAACGCAGTCAGAAAGGGTGAGCACCACTTACGGAGGGGATTCCATGAGCGACATCCAGGAGCAGGTACAGGAGACGCTGGACGAGCTGGTAGCCAGCGGGGCGGAACTGGGCATTCAGGCTGTGGCGTACCGCGATGGCGTCAAGGTGGTTGATGCGGTGGCCGGTGTGGTCGCTCCGGACGGACCGCCGGTCACGCCGGGCACCGTCTTCTACAACTTCTCTATCGGTAAGGGAGCAATGTCGACGCTGGTGCATCAGGAGGTCGATCGAGGCGCGTTCGGATACGACACACCCGTTGTGGAGTTGTGGCCGGAGTTCGGTGCGCACGGTAAGGAGGGCGTCACCGTAGGGCACGTGCTGACCCACACCGCCGGTGTGCCGGGAATCCCGCTCAGCTCGACGCTTTCAGATCTCTGCACGTGGGAGACGATGACTCGCGCTCTTGAGGATGCCGAGTTGTGGTGGGAGCCCGGCACGAAGACGGGCTACCACGCTTACACGTTCGGATATCTATCCGGCGAGATCGTACGTCGCAGCACCGGCCTGCCGCTGGCTGACGTGCTGCGTAACCGGCTCGCTGCGCCGCTCGAGTTCGCCGATGAGATCTTCTTCGGAATGCCGGAGGACAAGCGAGGCTCCTTGGCGACGCTGGTCGGTGCGCCAAGTGAGGTCGATTGGTCCAGCATGCAGCTGCCCGATGATCTGCCGATGTTCCGCGCTGCGCCCATGTCGTTGTTCCCAACCGCCGATTTCGGCAACAACCCGGAAGCGATCGGTGCGGACATTCCTGCAGGCGGAAAGACCTCGGCACGAGCGATCGCGAAGATGTACGCGGCGCTGATTGGCGAGGTCGATGGGGTCCGGCTGGTCAGCCCGGAGCGGCTGGCGGCGGCTTCGAAGATGGCAGTCGAAGGCCAAGATGAGGTCTTTGGGAACGAGGTGCGATGGAGTCTCGGCTACGCGATGGGCGCGCCGTTTGTTGAGGAGCACTCGGAGACCACGTTCGGGATGGGCGGCGCGGGAGGCAGTTGGGCCGGCGCTGATACCGCGACCGGCACGTCGCTGGCCGTGACCAAGAATCTGTTAACCGAGAACTTCGACACGTCCACTCAAATTGCCCGCATGGTCTTTGCCTGAGCTACGCTCTCCCACCACTCCGCGTCGATTACTTGGACTCGCACTATCTCCAGAATGATGCGGAGACCAAGCAAATGAAGCGGAGCGAGAGCAGCGCTCCGAGTCTAGGGTCGGGGGATGAGCGAGTCGCAACACCTCAGCACCTACATTGAGCGGCCGGCTGCCGAGGTCTACGCGTACGTTGCGAAACCGGCGAACCTTCCTCATTGGGCGGCGGGGCTCAGTGGATCGATCGAGCAGCGGGACGGGCGCTGGTTCGCCGAGTCACCGATGGGTGAGGTCGAGGTGACCTTCGTGCCGGAGAACCCGTACTTCGTCGTCGACCACGAGGTCAAGCTGTCCGATGGGACCACGTTCAACAACCCAATGCGGGTGATTGGCCACGGCGCCGGTTGCGAGGTGGTGTTCACCCTTCTCCGCCGGCCGGACCAGTCGGACGACGACTATGAGGCAGACGCGACGGCGATCCGGACGGACCTGGCGACCCTCAAGGCACTCCTTGAGCGCTGAGCGGACGGCCCCAGATGCGGTGGCGCTGTGGACCAGCAGCGCCTTCGTCGAGGAGGCAAGGGCCTGGATTGGTGAGCAGCTCGCACCGCGCGGCAGCAGGCCTACTGGCGAGTGGGAGCAGTCGCATGTCCGTGTCTGGTCGACCACCATCCGGTTCGAGACGACCGAGGGTCGCGTCTGGTTCAAGGTGAACGCCCGGGGGACGGCGTACGAAGCCGCGCTGGTAGCCCTGCTCGGCCAACTCCGTCCGGGCCTGGCGCCGGAGGTGCTTGCCTACGACGACGCCCGGGCATGGTCGCTCACCAGGGACGGTGGCCCGGCGCTCAGATCGATCGCTGAGCCGGACGCGTTGGGGAGGTACTGGGAACGACTGCTACCTCGATACGCCGAAGCGCAGCTTTTCCTAGCCGAGCACAGACTCCGCCTCTTGACCACTGGGATCCCGGACCGGGGTCCCGTACAGCTGCCCTTAGAGTACCGGCGGCTGCTCAACGAACTCGCGGTCCGGCCCGCCGAGGATGGCGGGCTGACCCGTGAGGAAGCCTCCGCGCTCGACAGCCTGCTCCCCAGCTACGACGACCGGTGCGCTGAACTGTCCGCATCGCCGGTGCCGGACAGCCTGCAGCACGATGACCTGCACTCCAACAACGTGTGCTGGCCAGGGGAGGCGGACGACCTGTCGTCGGTCCGGATTATTGACTGGGGTGACGCGTGCGTTGGGCACCCCTTCGGAACGATGCTTGCCACCTTGAACTCGATCGCCTTCCACGCAGGGGCGCTGCGCGAGGATCGCCGGATGGATGACCCGCATCTGCTGCGGATTCAGGACGCCTACCTGGAGCCCTTCACCGGCTTGGGCAGCCGCGAGGAGCTGCTGCGCTGGATGGAGCTGGCCCGGAGCACCGGCTGCCTGACTCGTGCGATGGCCTGGGAGAGCGCCCTGCAGGACGCGCCGGCGACTGTTGTGGCAAGGCAGGAGTTCCCGATACGAGGCTGGCTCCTGGAGCTACTCAAGCCGTGGGCGAACGTGGCGTAGCGCGGCAGCGCCAGCCCCACCAAGATCGATCGGTCAAGCTTCGGTCACGCAGCGTCGGCGACGGTCAGTCGCGGGAGACCGACCCGACCGAGCGGCCGCTGATCTTGCGCGGCTTGATTTCAATGAACAGGTTCCGGACCCCGTCCGCCCAGGGCACCGGGCCTGTCTCCCAGGCGGTTGTCAGCAGGTAGTCGTGCGCCATCGCCTCCGCGAATCCCTGTACCAGAACGCTCCAGCCCGACTTGTTCTGCTCGTCAATTCCGTCGATCTCGAAGGCGACACTGGTTCGCCGGACGAGTCCCGCCAGAGCGCCAAAGGGTGATGTACGGAAGATCACGCTGTCGTTGCGGTATTGATAGGTCACTGGCAAGATCTGCGGACCGTCGCCGGCCATGAAACCGATCCGGCCGGCAGCGTGCTGCGCCAAGAGTTGCTTGCACTCGGCCTCTGACAGCTCAACGAAATTGCCGGTGGAAGGTTTCTCGTCTTGTGGTGAGGTCATGGCCTGACTCCGTTCATTGCATCGGGGGCGGTGAAGATGGCTGCGTGGTCGCCGGCCTTCCCCGCCCCGCCGTTCAGGGTCGCGCGCCGCGTTGGTCGCACAAAGGGTCTAAAGTCCTGCAGAGTCCGGAAAGTGGCCAAAATCCTTCCGGCGTTCGGCCCTGGGAGATTTCGACTTTACGCCGGAGTATGAAAACGATGTTTGAGAGGGTGAGCGCCGACGATCTGATGTCGCTCGCCTCAAGGCGGCACCCGCCACCTCTGCAGGTCGGCGCCGTGCTGATCTTGGATGTACGCGGCGGGCTGGACCTCGGCTCTTTGCGAACGGTTCTGCAGCAGCGGGTCGCGGCGGTCCCGCGTCTGCGACAACGGTTGGAGAAGGTCCCGCTCGGCTGCGGACGGCCGGTCTGGGTCGATGACCCTGGCTTCAACATTGACGATCACCTGAGGGTGTCCAAACAACGGTCAGAGATCGACGATGCCGGCGTGCTGGATATTGCCGCCGACCTGGTCACCAAGCCGCTGCCCGAGGACCGGCCTTTGTGGGCCGCCGTTCTTGTTCCTGCCCTGACTGGCGGGCGCGCGGCCGTTGTCCTCGTCATGCACCACGTCGTGGGAGACGGGTTGGCAGGATTGGCCGTTCTCGGCGGGCTCCTCGACGGCTCATCAACGCCTCCGCGGGCAGCCGATCCACAACCGCGCCCCAGCCGAGCCGCGCTGGCAAAGGATGCCTGGCGAGGCCGCATTCGCTCACTGCGGCGGCTGCCGACAGCGCTTGGCCGGCTCTCTGCCGCGTTCGGCGAACTTGGCCCGTCGCTGTCTCGGCGCGCCCAGCTGTGCTCCCTGAACAAGCCCACCGGACCGCACCGGCGGCTGCGTACGATCGTTGCCGACCTGCACCAAGTTCACGCGCTCGCCCACAGCCACGGCGCCACCGTAAATGATCTTGTCCTGACAGCCGTGACCGGTGCGCTCCACCAGCTGTTGGCCGAGCGCGGCGAAGAGCTGGACACCCTCGTGGTCTCGGTACCGTTCGCCGCACGGGCGCGTACGGAACCCGACCAACTCGGAAACCGTAGTGGTGTGATCCCGGTGAGTTTGCCAGTCACCGGGGCCTTCTCCGAACGCCTGGCCGCGGTATCAGGGATCATGCGGGCTGCGAAGCAGCATGAGCGGGGAGCTTCAACGGCGGTCCTCAGCCCGGTGTTTCGGCTCCTTGCGCGGTTTGGCCTGTACCAATACTTCATCGACCATCAGTCGTTCGTGCACACCTTTGTCAGCGACCTCCGCGGCCCGAACGCACCGCTCAGCCTCCTGGGTTGCCGGGTGCTCGACGTCGTGCCGCTGAGCGTGGCGACGGGCAATGTCACTGTCTCCTTCACCGCCCTGTCCTACGACAATCGCTTGATGATCACCGTGACCTCCGATCCGGAAACCTGTCCGGATGTCGAGCGACTCTGCAGTCCCCTAGAGTCCCAGCTCACCGGAATGCTGATGTGTTGAGTCGCCCGTCTTGGGTATCTGTCTTGGGTATCGAACATGTCGCGTCATGGTGGATAGATGGGCGAGAAAGGCTCGCACAGGAAAGGAGATCCGATGACTACGCAGCCTCAGGCCGGCGACATGCGGCCTCAAGCCAGCGACACGCAGCCTCAGCCCTCGTACGACATGCAGTCTCAGGCTGGCGACACGCAGCCTCAAGCTGGCGAATCGAAGGAGAGCAAGGGCCAGGGCACGATGACCCGCTGGCCGCGAGATCTCACGGACCTGTGGGGTGGCTGGCAGCCTTTCGGGGCTATGAACTGGCCGTTCCGAGACATCAAGGTCGAAGAATTCATCGATGGCGAGCAGCTGGTGGTCAAGGCTGAGATACCTGGGGTCGATCCCGACCGTGACATCGATGTGTCGATCGACAATGGCGTTCTCACGATCGCGGCGGAGCGTCGGGAAAGCAGCCGCGAGAAGCTCGACAAGGGCTTTCACAGTGAGTTCCGCTACGGCAGTTTCGTCCGTCAGGTGAGGCTTCCGGCAGGCACGTCTCCTGAGGTGGTCTCCGCGACCTATAAGGACGGTGTTCTAGAGATCCGGATGCCCAAGCCCTCGGCGGAGGCAGTATCGCGCCGTATCCAGATTCAACGCGGCTGAGGGGCCAGCGCTAGGAGGACTTTGGTCCCGCCTCAGGAGTCTCCTTCGGCCCGTGCGTCGGGCCGGGGGAACCGAGACAGTTAGATCATCCATTGGGAAGGTTGATCATGACTATTGATAACGCGGGATGGTCACTGCTCGACCGTGGTGGACACCTTGAAACCCTGGACCGCGAGGAGTGCCGCCGCCTTCTCGGTTCGACCAATGTCGGCCGACTCGGGTACTGCACTGACCTCGGCCCTCGCATCGTGCCGATGAACTACACATTGGTCGGCGAAGCCTTGATCTTCCGTACGGGCATCGACAGCGAGGCATCCCACCAGCTGTTCGATCATCCGATCGCATTCGAGGTTGACCAGGTCGACGAATTCCTTCAGACGGGATGGAGCGTTCTGGTCGTGGGAAATGCCCAGCCTCTCGACGAAGAATCATTGCTGCTCCTCGACGTCGGGCAGTCGCCACAGCCTTGGCCGGAGGGCAGACGAGCGCTGGTCGTGCAACTGCCGCTGACGAAGATGACCGGCCGCCGGGTCCACCCGTCCTAGAGATTTAGGGAGGAGCGCAGCTCAATGATCAGCCCATCCACAGCCGGAAGACGCGACTCCGATGACAGGTCGGAGCGCCACTTCGAAGCGATCGCCCGGGACCAATGCCTCGATCTCGTCGAGTCCAATCATCTGGGACGCGTGGCGTGGCAGGCCGCCGACCTGCTGCAGATCTTGCCGGTCACGTACGCCATGCACCAGGGCTCCGTCTACTTCCGCACCACCCCCGACGGGCTCCTCTCGGAGCTGGCTCAGCCGACGAGGGTTGCGCTTGAAGTGGACGAGCTCGACCAGCAAACACGAAGCGGCTGGAGCATCGTTTTGCATGGACGCACCAGCGCCGTGAGCGAGCCCGACGCCTTGGCCGATCTGTGGGCTGCGGACTCTTTGGTCCCATGGGCGGGGGGTAATCGAACCCTGTTCATCTGCATCCGGCCTGACCGCGTCTCCGGCCGGGTCGTACGCCGGCCCACGTGACAGTCGAGAACGCCGTGCGGCGCTCCAGCTGCCTCGCGACAGATAGTCCGCTCGACGTAGCCTGTCTTGCGAGATGGCGGCTAAGGACGGCGACGGCGACCCGGGACCTGAGCACTCGATGGATCCCGACGGAGATCCACGGCTGTCCGTTGAGCTGCTGATGGGTGAACTCGGGCTGTCAATCGAGCAGCTGACGCGCCACCTCGTCGACCAAGCGTCGGTGGTCATGAATGCTCAGGAGCGGCTGCGGCGCCTTTTGAATGCCAATCGCTCAATCGTCCAAGAGCTGTCGTTGCCAGCGGTGTTGCACCGCATTGTCGACACGGCGCGAGACGTCGCCAGCGCCCGATACGCGGCACTGGGAGTCATCGGCGCCGATGGCTTGCTCGAGCAGTTCGTGCATGTGGGACTGGACGACGATGCGGTCCAGGCAATCGGCGAGCTCCCGAAGGGACGCGGCGTACTGGGTGCACTCATCGAAGATCCCAACCCCATTCGGCTGACCCGAATCACCGACGACGCGCGGTCGTCGGGCTTTCCGGACGGCCATCCACCGATGACGACCTTTCTCGGCGTTCCCATCCGCAGCCGAGATGCCGTGTTTGGGAACCTTTATCTGACCGACCGCATAGATGGTGGCCCTTTCACCGCTGAGGACGAGGAGCTTGTCTTGGCCCTGGCCGCGACAGCCGGGGTTGCGATCGAGAATGCACGACTCTACGAGGAGTCCCGTCGACGACAGGAGTGGCTGAGGGCCTCAGGCGAGATCAGCCGCCAACTGCTCGACCCCGAAGCCGACTACTCCGAAACCCTTCACCGCATCGCCACGAGTGTGAAGCGCCTGGCCTCAGCCGATGTGGTCACCTTGCTGAGACCGACCAACGATGACCCCCGCCAGTTAGAGGTAGTAGTGGCCACCGGTGCGGCCGAACGCGAGCTCGTCGGACTTCGCTACCCGAAGGTCGGCAGCATCGCGTGGCAGGCCATGCAGCAGGGTCATGGCGTTCGAGTGGAAGCCGTGGATCAGCAGCCGGAGATTTATCTGCACCTGCGTCCATACGTCCCGGTGAGTCAGGCGATGGCTCTTCCGCTCAGGGGCGAAACCGGTCCGCGTGGTGCGATCGTGGCGGGCCGGATCATCCCGCACGCGCCCTTCACCGACGCGGACCTCGACATGGCGGAGGCCTTCGCCGGTCAGGCTGCCATCGCCCTGGAGCTCAGCGATGCTCGAGCCGACCAGCAGCGGCTCGGTGTCCTGGAGGATCGGGACCGTATTGCGCGGGACCTGCACGACCACGTGATTCAGCGGCTGTTCGCCGCTGGTCTCAGCTTGCAAAGTATTGCCGCGACCGTGGACGACGAGGCCGTTGATCAGCGCCTCACGCGCACCGTTGACGAGCTCGACGACACCATTCGGCAGATCCGCACCACGATCTTCGCGCTCCAGGAACAATCGTCACGATCGCTCCGCGGCACCGCCCTAGCGGTTGTCGATCAACTCGCTCCGCTGCTGCCAGTCTGCCCAGACGTACAGCTCGTCGGACCGCTCGACACGATCGCGGACGAGGCGATCATCGCCGATGTCGAGGCCGTGCTGCGGGAATCATTGACCAACGTTGCGAAGCATGCTCAGGCCGCGCAGATCCGGGTCTACGTCCAAGCCGATAGCCAGCGACTCGCCCTTACCGTCATCGACAATGGGATAGGTCTTGGTCCAAGCACCCGACGCAGCGGCTTGGCCAATCTGAACCGACGGGCTGAGCGGCATGGCGGCTATCTCGATGTCGGCAACTCACCAGAAGGGGGCCTCCGGCTGCAATGGTCGATCCCGCTACACCTGTAACCAGCGACAGGCCCATCCGCGTCTTCATCCTTGATGATCATGAATTGGTTCGGCGCGGGCTGACCGACCTCCTCACGGCGACCGATGATCTGATCATCGTTGGTGAGGCCGCGACCGCCGCTGATGCTTTGCATCGCATCCCGGCCGCCGCGCCGGATGTCGCCCTGCTGGACGCGAGATTGCCGGACGGCAGCGGCATCGACGTTTGCCGGGAGATCCGCTCCTCCCACGAGCATGTCCGGTGCTTGATACTCACTTCCTACGACGACGATGAGGCGCTGTTCGCCGCGGTGATGGCGGGGGCGTCGGGATATCTGCTCAAGCAGATCGGGGGCAACAGTCTGGTCGAGGGCATCCGGCAGGTCGCGGCAGGGCGGTCGCTGCTCGACCCGGCAATGACCGAGAAGTTGCTCGACCGGCTCCGGAATCCCGTGGTGGCTGACCCGCTGGCCGACAGCCTGACCGCGCGGGAGCGTGACATCCTCGATCTCATCGCTGACGGGTGCACGAACCGGCAAATCGGTGAACGGCTGTTCCTGGCAGAGAAGACTGTCAAGAACTACGTATCGGGCCTGCTCACCAAGTTGGGCATGCAACGGCGGACACAGGCGGCAGTCTACGGAGCAACCTTGCGCCGGCAGGCGGGCAGGACACCACCGCGCCGCACCTGAGAGTCGCTTGCGGCTCGAGCAGGGGACGACCGGCGGCACATACCCACACCTCGATCGAAATCTTCTATCGCCGCCGTAAGAAGCCCGCCAGATTCGATAGCAACAAGGCCAACGCCGCCAGGACGAGTGCGCTGGCAATGGCGATTCTGATATTGGTCACCGCGAGGTAGACGCCAGTGAGTATCAGAACGATCACCACGACTGCGGCCAGGAACGGCAGCAGCCGGCCGCGGATCAAAGCCTCGATGCCCGCAACGACGACAACGATCCCGACAACTCCGGTTACCCCCAATGAGGTGCCGTACATGATGAGTGTGGCGACCGCCAGCAGCAGTACGGACACCGAAATGGCGGCCCAGAGACGCAATGGCCAGCGTGTTGGGCGTAGCACGTCTTGGTCAGGTAGCGCGCGATGCCGCAGATGGGCATGGACAGGTTCTGGCGGCATGGGCGTCACCAGAGCCTTTGACACTGCTAGCTGCTCGGCCGACAGTCTCGCGATCTCGTCCCGGGTGGCGGCGACCGCTGTCTGCGCAGCGACGTAGCTTGCTGCGGATGGAGCTCCCTCAGCGGCCAGCGCGCGTATTCCTTCATGCAGTGACCGCAACCGGTCAATCTCGTCAGCCAGCCGTACCTGCGCAGCGCCCAGCTCGAGTTCGACGCCGTCCGCGCGGCGTTGCAGCGCGGTCACTTCATCGGCTCGAGTCGGCGGGACCTTGTCAAGGCCGGCCCAGGCCACTGGCCGATCCCATGACAGCCGGGTGGACCCGTCGCGTTCGTAGCGCGGCCCGGCCGGGGCCCGTTCACCACCGAATGGGTCGCGGGTGTCGTATCCCCACAGGCCCCGGTAGTCCCGCACCCAGGCGGTCTCGTCGTCGATCGGGACAGCCGTCCAGGTGCGCTTTGTGCCCGGTCCGACAGACGGGCCGTCTCCACGCCGGTAGTCGATGAAGGGGAGACCAATCCCCGGCCGCTCCCGGGTTGTCCTCGTTGAGGGCGTGATCATACGCGTGAAGCGGCGCCACCGCTGCGTCAACTTCTCAACCGCCGGGGGAGACACCGAAACGATGTAGTCCCCGGCCAGATAGGCGCCGCTGTGCGAGCCAGCTCCTGCGTGAACGACCGGGTGGGTTCCGTCGACGAGTTGCAGGTCAGGGTCGTCGACGCGCCTGCGCAGGTCATCTCCCACCTCGTCGTGAGCGGAGAAGGCCACCCAGGCCAGCTCCGGGTCACGGCCATCGTCGGGCTCGGTCAGGAAGAGGGTGATCTGCTCCCAGTCGGCCTCATGATCGTTAACTCCACTGAACGTCGACCGCCAGTCATTCATCGCGTAGAAGAACCAGTACTGCAGGACCCGATATCCAGCGTCGCGAACAGCACGCACGTAGTAGGTAGGTGCCAGATTTCCCGCCTCCTGGTAGCGCACCTGGGCCGCCGCTGCGAAGCCGCCGGGAACTTTGCCTCGCACGATCAAGGAGAAACGCATGATCGAATCGACGAGGCGACCGAACAGGCCGACCATTGCGAAAGGGCTTCCACCCTGGAACCGTGGGCGATCTGGGCGACGCCGCCAGTGGCGGTACGCCCGCCGACTCAAGGGTTTGTCGACGAAGTGGAGCTCCAGATCTGTGCCGCCGCCGTGGCCGGCGTAGCTGACCAAGGTGGACAGGTTGATCTTGGTAGCTGGTGCAACCAGCTCGGGCGCCTTTAGCCCCGGTACGCGGCGGAACAAAGCGGCCGCCTCAACGTAACGTTCCACCGGCATGGGAAGGAACAACTCACCTTCGGTGTAGCGCAGCACTGGCTCGAATCGTCTGGCCAGCGTGAGTACCTCAGATACAGGGGATTGCGTTAATGAGCCGACGGATTCCATGACCTCATTCTGGAGCGCGGAGACTGTACGCGTGGCCCGCGTAATTGTGGTACCGGGACTGGCCGTGCACGCGTATGCCGAGCTGCCCGTGCGGCACCTGCGTGACAACGGGTATGACGCCAGACTTCTGTCACCGCCGGCGTGGCGCGGTATGGAACATGATCTTGAGCGTTACGGCCGCAACCTGGCGGCGGATATTGATCGCGATGGCGTTCCGGTGAACGTGCTGATCGGTCTGTCGGCTGGCACTCAGGCGGCAGCCGTTGCAGCGTCTTTGACGGACCTGGTTGAACGCGTCGTGCTAGTCAGCCCGACCATCGATCCGGCATACCGTTCCATGATCAAGCAGTTGATGGTGTTTGTCAGGGGCGATCCGCACGACAAGGCCGCCTTCTTCAGCCAGCTGCCGGACTGGTCCCGAGCCGGCATCCCGCGGATCTCTCGCGGGTTTGCCTCGGCCATCGCGTTGCACCTCGAAGACATCCTGCCCAAGGTGCAGGCCGCGGTGACGATCATCCACACCGAGCACGATCCACTCACCACGCACGCGTACGCCTCCTCACTGGCCGAGATCAACGGCGCCAGGCTGGTACTGATGCCAGGGGTGAGCCATTCCTGGCCCAAGGCGGACTCGGCCAGATTCTTGCGGTTTATTGATCAGTTGCTGAGCTGAGCGCCGGGCGCGAGCTGCAGCGAGCGGGCGAGCGTCGGGTAGGGAGGGCGACGGATGCTGTCTGGACGACTAAGCGAGCACGACCCCTGGGAACAAGCGAGCCCGCGCATCGGGTCGTCGTGCGAGCGCGGGAGGAAGACAGCATCTGTGGAGCCCGACCGGGCGCGAGCCGCAGACAATCTGCGAGGCTGGCGGCGTGAGCGATCTGGATCCCAAACAGGTGGTCGCGTCCTTCGATTCCGCAAGTGTGCTGCACGCGGCCACAGTTGCCGCCCTCAATGGCCAGCCCTTCCCGCACCTCGGTA